>Ga0209137_1000740_pt1 | contig 33645 bp, 20 predicted proteins | sample SaaInl5LU_22_DNA_FD_184642 | JGI IMG/M metagenome (GOLD analysis project Ga0209137, IMG submission 184642) | Marine microbial communities from expanding oxygen minimum zones in the Saanich Inlet - ESP_105LU_22_DNA (SPAdes) (version 2) | ecosystem: Environmental > Aquatic > Marine > Intertidal...
ATTTATCAAACAATTTGGATAGATCCTATGCAATATGGTTTTGATGGTCTTCAAGATCAAACAAGATGGATTTATGATGCGTCTTATGTAAAATTACGAGAAGTTGTTTTTGCTTATACGATTCCACCAAAGAAACTTGGAAAAACACCATTTAAAACTATGAAAATTGCACTAGTTGGAAGGGATTTATGGACAATTTATAGAAATACTCCTCAAGGAATTGATCCAGAATCAAACACTACTTCCGGAAATGGTCAAGGAATTGAATACGGTTCTTTTTTACCAACTAGAACCGTTGGTCTTAATTTGAAATTTGATTTTTAAAAAATAAAAAAATGAAAAAAAATAAATTTATAATAAAGGTAATGTACATTTTTTTTACAGTAACAGTAATAAGTTCATGTACAAAAAATTTTGAAGATATAAATATTGATCCAAATGCTTTTAATACAATTGCTCCAGAAAATTTATTTGCAGGTTCTGTGAAAAACACACTTGATTTGGTGGGAGGAACAATGAATGATCAAATGTTCATGATGTATGCCAGTTATTATGGTGGTAAAGGTGGACAGTTTAGTAATTTCTTTTACACCGAAAATGCTTTAGATACCTGGTGGAGACAATTTTATGTTGATTGTATCAAAAATAATCAAGAAATTATAGACAAGTTTGAGGGTAATCCTGATTATAATAATAGAGTTTTAATTGCTAAAATTTGGAAAAGTTATCAATATTCAATACTCGTTTCTACCTTTGGAGGTGTGCCTTTTGAAGAGGCTTCAAAGGGCTTAAATGCCACAAACTATTCTACTGAAGAAGAAATTTATATTGCTATTCTCGATTTGTTAAAAGAGGCTGGAGAAAAATTAGATACAAATGGAGACCAACTTTTACCAGATCCTATTTTTAATGGGAATATTAATTTATGGATAAAATTTGCAAATAGTTTAAGACTAAAAATTGCTTTAAGAATTTCAGAGGGTTTTCCTGCTCTAGCTCAACAACATGGCACTGATGTTATGAGAAATGAAAATACATTAATAAGCTCAAACTCCGAAAATGCAACTATGAAATGGGGAACTGAGCAGCAAAACTGGTCTTATAATTACAGTAGATATGTTTTTGTTGAGCCACAATTGGATATTTTACCAAACATAAATTTTCATTATATGTTAAATTTAAAAACATATAGTGATCCAAGACTTTTTGCAATTGCTGAGCCTTCAAATAATCCTATTGATATTGTTGACGAAGTTTATAAATCAGGTTCTACTACTGAAAAAATTAGAGTTAGATACAAATTACCCTATTTTGGAAGATTGCTTGGTGGCAATGGGATTATTGATGGTTGGAATCTTGATCAAAATTTAAATATTTTAAATGGTGTAGCAAATCAAAGATTTTGCAGGCCTAAAAAAGAATTTTTCATGACTCAAGATATGATTTTTAATATTATAACAAATGCTGAAATGAATTTTATCAAAGCTGAAGCAAATCTAAAAGGTTGGGGTGGTACTAAAACAGCTGAACAATATTATTATCAGGGTATTGATGCTTCTTTTCAGCAATATGGAGTTGCTGGTTCATCAAGCCAATACAAGCAGAAAGATGGAATTAGATGGGGTAGTAATAGCCTAGGAGACAGAGATTTGTTTGGAATTAAAACAAGTGGTATATCAGATGACCCTATGGATAAAATTGTTAGACAACGTTGGTTAGCAAGTTTCAATCAAGGTCATGATATTTGGTGTTTACAAAAAAGAACTAGATTATTACCTATAATAGCTCATTTTAATCCAGATGGTTCTACAGGTCTAGATTGGTCAGAAGTCCCAGAGAGAATGGTTTATCCACCATTATCAGAAAGTGGGTTTAATAATGCGGGTTACGTTGCAGCTTCAGCAAGACTTGCAAATGGAAATACATTAACTAGCCCACTGCAAATGAATAAAGCTTATATACCTATAAATTATCCTAGTTTAATTCCTCAATTAAACCAAGATTTTGCGACTAATTTTTATGGTCCATCTGAGGATGATTTAATTGCAGCAGGAATTTCTTACACTAAACTTTAAATAGAAAATAATGAAAACAATATATAAATTTTTATCGTTACTAATATTTTTGTCGATTTTTTCATGCACAGAAGATGATATAACTGAACCTGGAAATTCAATATTAGATTATGACATTCCACAGATTCCTGTTACTTCTGATTATAGGGTTGGTTCAAGGTATGTACGTTTTGGGAGACTTGGTAGTGTTGTAGAAACTCCAAGTATCGGAATTTACAATGGAAATTTAGGTGACCCAATAGTGTATGAAGAGCATGTAAAACAAGCTAAAACTGCGGGTATTGATTTTTTCATTTTTGAAATGCGGTCTTCAAATAACATGTCTCAATATAATCAAGACATCTCATTCATCAATGGATTACTAACATCTTCCAATGCTAATGAACTCAAATTTGCTATTAGCTACAACTTTGCTAATATGAACCTAAATAATAATAACAGAATTGAAGGGAGAAACTTAGTTTCCAAATTTATTGAAGATTTTAAATTGATGATTCCTTATTTTGAAAAATCAAACTATATGAGTGTTGACGGCAAGAAGTTAGTTTATATAACAAATGCATTCAATTTATTTTCTAATGACAATGCATCATTATACCAACAAATGAGGGCAGAACTAAGATCTCTAGGATTTGAATTGTTTATCATTGGAGATCAACAGGAATGGACTCCAACATTAAGGTTCGATTTTAGATTTGTTAACGCCGTAGATGCAGTTACTCATAAAACGTATGCGCTTATTAATGTAAATCAATACGATGTCTTAAATACTTTTCACAAATTCACAGATATTGCATTTAATTATCACAAGGAAACTTGGAATAAGTATAACATTGAATATGTTCCAACAATTTCTCCATCAATAAATATTCGTCTTCAAAATCCAGGAAGCCCAACATTTGTAATTGAAAAAAATGCACAATGGTTCAGAGATTTCTGCAATATCGCAAGAAGAGCAACAGGTAGTAGTAAATTAATTATTCTAGATTCTTTCAATAATTGGAATAATGATACTCAAGTTGAAGCAGCAGAAAGTTATGGAGAAGATTATTTAAAAATTGTCCGTGAAGAATTTAAAACAAATTAAATTTCAAAAATATGAATAAAATAAGCTTTGTTTTAGTCTTTGTTTTTTCATTAATATCTTCAATAAATAGCCAATCTTCAAAGATTCAAAATTCAACTGTTGAGATAAAAACAACAACAATTATTGGAAAAGTAATTGCAGGTTATCAGGGATGGTTCAACACAAAAAATGATGGAGCCCAGTTAGATTGGAAACATTATGGTAATAAAGGTTCATTTAAACCTGGAAATATTTCTATTGATTTTTGGCCTGATCTTTCAGAATTTTCTAAAGATGAATTGGAGGCAACAAATTTTGTTCATAAAGACGGAAATACAGCATATCTTTTCAGTTCTGCCAATCCTAAAACATTGAATCGTCATTTTAAATGGATGAAGGATTACAGTATTGATGGAGTTTTTGTACAACGATTTACGGCAAATTTTAAAAATCAAAAATTAAAAAATAATCTTAATGTTGTTTTTGATAATTGTTTTAATGGCGCAAAAAATAACGATCGCGTTTTAAGTATAATGTATGATTTATCTGGAAGTAAACAATCAGATGTAGTAGAAAACACCAAAAATGATTGGAAACAATTGGTAGATACATACAAACTAAATAACCCAAATAACTCCAATATTTTAACCTATAAATCAAAAGCAGTTGTTGCAATTTGGGGTGTAGGTTTTAAAAACAGAGACTATACTTTAGATAATATAAAAGAGCTTATAAATTTCTTTAAAAATGATCCAATTTATGGTAATTGTTCTGTCCTTTTAGGCGTACCAACACATTGGAGAGAACTCATAAATGATGCAGTTAGTGATCCTAAACTACATGATGTAATTAAAATGGCAGATATTGTACATCCTTGGACTCCAGGAAGATATAAGAATTTAAAAGGAGTTGATAATCATAAGATTCAAAAAACAATTAAAGATATAGAGTGGTGTGAAAATGAAAATCTTCTATACATGCCAGTTGTTTTTCCAGGGTTTAGCTGGAGTAATTTAAAACAAGACCCTTCATTAATAGATGATATCCCAAGATTAAAAGGCGACTTTTTATGGCGTCAATTATACAATGCTATTTCATCAAATGCAAAAACAATATATGTAGCTATGTTTGATGAGATGGATGAGGGAACTTGCATTTTTAAAGTAACTGACAATCCTCCTGTAGGAGAAAATAAATTTTTAACTTACGAGGGACTCCCATCAGATTATTATTTATGGCTCACAGGACAAGCCTCAAAAATGTTAAAGAAAGAAATACTTTTAAGAGAAGAAAAACCATTGTATCCTTTTAAAAAATAAATCCCCAAAATGAGCTTTATTAAATTTATAATGATGAATTCACATTCATTAAAGAGAATATTTTATGTTTTTTTTCTAGTATTTACCATTTTTTCCTGTAAAAAAGAAGAAATTGTTTTAGTTGATAATGTAAAATATGTTGATCCTCAAATTGGTGGAGTTGCGCCTTTTTTACAACCAACACGAACTAGAGTTCATCTTCCAAACTCTATGGTAAGAATGTATCCTGAGAGAGATGATTATAGAGACGATCAAATAACATCTTTTCCTTTAACTACAAGAAAACATCGATCAGATTTGTTATTCAATATCATGCCAGTTTCAGGAGATTTGCAAGAGAATGAAGCGCCAATTTCTGCTTGGGACCAAGAATTGGAGATTGCTCATCCATATTACTATAGCACCTGGTTAGAAGATTATGATATTACAGTTGAGTTTACACCAGCTGCTCAAGCTGGTTTTTTCAGATTCAATTATCAAAATGATAAAACAAGAAAATTGTATTTAAAAAACTTGAGTGGTGAAAATTGGACTTTACATACTGATGGATCATTGACAGGATCTGAAGTCTTTGAAGGAATGGAAGCTTTTGTCTATGCAAAAATTGACTCTTTAACGGATTTAACTAAAATTTTGATGCAGAGAGATTCCTTAAATTCTTGGATATCATGGAAAGATAATACATCAAAAAAAATAAATTTCAAATACGGATTGTCTTTTATTAGTATAGATCAAGCAAAGAAAAATTTAGATAGAGAAATTCCTGATTTTGATTTTGAAGGATTAAAAAGTAAAGCTCATCAAGCGTGGTCAAAAGTGATGAATCAAATTCAAGTTGAAGGGGGAACAGAGGCTTATAAAAGAACCTTTTACACTGCTTTATATCGTTCTTATGAAAGAATGATAAATATTACTGAAGATGGAAAATATTACAGTGGATATGATGGTAAAGTTCATGAAAGTAAGCAAGATTTTTATGCAGATGATTGGGTGTGGGATACTTTTTTAGCGTTACATCCTTTACGATTTATTTTAAATCCTGAAATGCAATCTAACATGATGGCTTCTTACGTTAGAATGTACGAACAGTCAGGTTGGTTGCCTCAGTTTCCTCAAATTCATGGAGATGCTCCTCCAATGAATGGTTTTCATTCCACTATCATGTTATTAGATGCTTACAAAAAAGGAATTAGAAATTTTAATGCAGAAAAAGCATTTGAAGGGATGAAAAAAAATGCCATAGAAGGCACCATGATTCCTTGGAAAATGGGTGGTTTAACACCCTTAGATAACAAAGCTCATCAATTAGGTTATTTCCCAGCTTTAAGACCAGGTGAAAAAGAAACAGAACCTCAAGTTCATGATTTTGAAAAAAGACAGGCTGTAGCAGTTACACTTGCACAAAGTTACGATGATTGGGCATTGGCTCAGTTTGCGAAAGAACTTGGAAAAATGGATGATTATAAATTTTTCTTAGAAAAATCTCAAAATTATAAAAATCTATTTTGGCACGAAAAAGGGTTCTTTATGCCTAAACATGAAGATGGGTCTTGGATAGATATTGATCCAAAATTTGATGGTGGAATGGGAGGAAGAGATTACTATGATGAAAATAATGGATGGACATACCTTTGGAATGTGCAACAAGATATTTTAGGGTTACAGGAATTAATGGGAGGAAGAAAAACCTTTGAAGAACTTTTAGACCAAATGTTTAGAGAAGATTTAGGAAGATCTACATATGCGTTAAATGCAAGGTTTCCAGATTTTACAGGTATTGTTGGGCAGTATTCTATGGGGAATGAACCATCATTTCACATCCCCTATTTATACAATTTTACAAACTCTCCTTGGAAAACTCAAAAAAAAATAAGAATGCTCTTAAATACTTGGTTTAAAGACAATATTTTCGGAATTCCAGGTGATGAAGATGGTGGAGGGATGTCTGCTTTTGTTGTGTTTTCAGCAATGGGTTTTTATCCAATCACGCCAGGTATTCCTGCATATACTATAGGAAGTCCATTGTTTTCGAAGGTAACTATCAATTTACCAAATGGTAAGAAATTCATTGTAAATGCCCCAAATTGTAGTGAAACAAACAAGTATGTTCAAAAAGTATTTATAAATGGAAAAGAAATTGACAGACTTTGGTTTACACATAAAGATATTATAAGCGGAGGGACAATAACACTTGAAATGGGAAAATATCCAAATAAACAGTTAGCCAATAAAGATTCCTCAATTTTTAAAGTTTTCAATATTAAATAAAATGAAATGAAGAATATTAAGGGTTACATTGTTTTAATTGGATTAGGTCTAGTGCTCATTTATTCCTTTGGATACAAAAGAAAAAAGAATCTAAATTCAAGTAGTGATAATACTAAATACGTCAATACTTTCATTGGTACTGGAGGTCATGGTCATACTTTTCCTGGAGCAACAACTCCTTATGGAATGGTACAATTAAGTCCAGATACTAGAACTTTGGGCTGGGATGCTTGTGGTGGATATCATTATTCAGATAGTTCTATTTTAGGGTTTTCTCACACACATTTAAGCGGGACAGGGATTAGTGATTTAGGAGATTTTTTATTCATGCCTTTTAAAGGAGAAGCTAAAATCAATCCAGGAACACCCGAAAATCCGGATAGTGGATACCGTTCTAGATTTGATCATAAAGACGAAAAATCCTTCCCAGGTTTTTATAGTGTTTTATTAAAAGATTACAACATCCAAGCCTCATTTACAGCTACAACAAGAGCTGGTTTTCATAAGTATGTTTTTAAGGATGGAGGAAAATCAGGAGTTATCATTGATCTTTCTCACAATATTTATCCTGATAATAAACCAAGTCATGAATTTAAATTAATTTCTGACACTGAAATTGCAGGTTACAAAGGTTCAGGTGGATGGGCAACCAATCAAAATATATTTTTTAATGCTAAATTTAATAAACCATTTTCTTGTAGTTTTTATGAGGATGGAAAAAAAATTGAAAAATTACCAAACTTTCACTCAAAAAAATTAGTTGCGGTATTAACTTTTGATACTAAACCAAACGAAGAAGTGTTAGTAAAAGTTGGAATTTCTTCTGTAGATTATAACGGAGCTAAAAAAAACCTAGATGCAGAAATTAAAACCTGGGATTTTGAAAAAGTTAAATTTGAAGCTCACAAAAAATGGCAAAAAGAACTATCAAAAATTGATATAAAAGGCGGAACTGAAACAGAAAAGAAAATTTTTTATACATCGCTATATCACACAAGTATTGCGCCAAATATATTTTCTGATGTTGACAATAGATATAGAGGAATGGATCAAAAAATTTATAAATCCACCTCAAAAAATACTTACACTGTTTTTTCACTTTGGGATACATTTAGGGCTTTCAATCCTTTAAAAACAATCACAGATCCTACTAGAACTAGTGAGTTCATCAGTACTTTACTTACTAAATATGACCAAGGAGGCGTTTTGCCAATGTGGGAATTACATGCAAATTATACAGGGTGTATGATTGGTTACCATTCAGTGCCTGTTATTGTTGATGCTTATCAAAAAGGAATTAGAGGATTTGATATAGAGAAAGCATACCAGGCAATAGTTCATGCTAGTAAGTATGATACAATTAATGTAAAATTTCCGTCTAAGCAAGTTCAAAAGTTATTGATGCCCATGGGAAAATGGTATCATCAAAATCAATCATACATTCCAGCGGATTTAGAAAACGAATCTGTTTCTAAATCATTGGAATATGCATACAATGACTGGTGTATTGCACAAATGGCAAAACAACTTGATAAAATTGATGATTACAATTATTTCATGACTCGTTCAAAAAAATATGTTGAATATTATGATTCAGAAACTGGATTTATGAGAGGTAAAAATTCAGACGGAAAATGGAGAGAGCCCTTTGATCCTCGTTTTTCAAGACACCGTAAAGATGATTATACAGAAGGTAATGCTTTTCAATGGTCTTGGTTTGTACCTCATGATGTAGAGGGTTTAGTAAAGTTAGTTGGCGGAAAAGATGCATTTATTAAAAAATTAGATGAGTTGTTTTCTACAAGTTCTGAATTGGTTGGTGATGAGGTTTCAAATGATATTTCAGGATTAATTGGCCAATATGCCCATGGTAATGAACCAAGCCATCATATTACTCATTTATACAATTTTGTTGGTCAGCCATGGAAAACTCAAGAGTTAACAGACAAAATTATGACTGAATTGTATTTCGATAATCCAAATGGTCTTGCTGGAAATGAAGATTGCGGTCAAATGTCAGCTTGGTATGTATTAAATTCAATGGGGTTTTATTCTTTTAATCCTGGTGATCCTACTTATTCAATTGGAAGACCAATTTTTGATGAAGTAACCATCAATCTTGAGTCAGGAAAAAAGTTTACAATAAAAGTGAATCACAATAGTAAAACAAATAAATACATTCAAAAAATGGTCTTGAATAATAAAATTCTACAAAAGCCATTTTTCAAACACGAAGATATTCTAAAAGGAGGTGTTTTAGAATTTACCATGGGAAATTTACCAAATTAGTAATCAAGTCATAGTAACACAAAAAATAAAATCAACTAATTCAATTATTTTATGATGAACAACACAAAAACACCTGTTATTGAAAAAAAAGTATTACTTCCTTTTATACTTGTTACGTCACTTTTTGCTTTATGGGGATTTGCAAATGCAGTAACAGATCCTATGGTACAGGCTTTTAAAAAAGTTTTAGAGCTTTCTAACTCTGAGGCTGCTTGGGTGCAAATGGCCTTTTATGGGGGGTATTTTTGTATGGCACTTCCTGCAGCAATGTTTATGAGAAAATATTCCTATAAAGTAGGAATATTAATTGGATTGGCTTTATATGCAACAGGGGCTTTATTATTTTATCCAGCTGCACAATCAGAAAGTTTTTTATTCTTTTGCCTAGGATTGTATATTTTAACTTTCGGTCTTGCTTTTTTAGAAACAGCGGCAAATCCTTACGCATTGGCAATGGGTCCAAAAGAAACAGCAACGCAAAGGTTAAATTTAGCACAAGCTTTTAATCCTTTAGGTTTAATTGCAGGCTTATTTGTAGCACAACAATTTGTTTTAAAAAATCTTAAATCAGATGATGTTGAAGACTTTAGTTCGTTAGAAGAGGCTTCTAAAATTTTGATGAAAACTTCCGATTTAATGGTAATCAGAGATCCTTATGTAATGTTAGGCTTATTTATTTCGGTAGTATTTGTATTTTTTTTAATTAGTAAAATGCCTCAATCTAAAGCTGATGGTGAAATGCCAGATATTATAGATACATTTAAAGTATTAACTTCTAATAAAAAATATACGTTGGGTGTATTCGCACAAATTTTATATGTTGGTGGCCAAATAATGTGTTGGACTTATATTTACCAATATGCTGAGGCAATAGATATTGATAGTGTTACAGCGGGTTATTATCAAATGACAGCATTCATAATTTTTACAATAGGAAGAGCAATAGGTACCTATTTACTTCGTTTTATGAGCTCAGGGAAAATGTTAATGTATTTTGCTTTATTTGCTGCATTTTTTGCTTTAGGTACTATTTTTATTCAAGGAATTATTGGCTTGTATTGCCTTGTAGGTATTTCCTTTTTTATGTCAGCAATGTTTCCAACAATATATGGAATTGCGTTGAACGATCTTTCAGAAGAGCAATCAAAAGTGGGTTCTGCAGGTTTGGTTATGGCAATTGTAGGTGGTGCTTTAATGCCAAAATTGCAAGGAATGATTATTGATACTGGAGGAAATGGTGTTGCAGACCTTCAGATTTTTGGAGTTTACGAGGTTAATTTCTCGTTTATACTCCCTTTTATTTGTTTTTTGTATATTTCATGGTATGGTCTTTTTGTTTTTAAAAAATATGAATCTATTAATGTTTAATGCAGCCTTCTTTTCTTTAAAACTATAAATTATGTTTTTTTACAATAAACTTCTTTATGTTTTCATTATGTTAACTTTATTAGTTTCGACAAACAAAAATGAAAAACCTAAAATTAAAAAGAAACCAAATGTTTTAATTCTTTTTTCTGATCAGCATCATAAAAAAACAATGGGTTTTGAAAACCATCCAGATGTTATCACTCCAAATTTAGATAGACTTTCAAAAGAGTCTATTGTTTTTGATCGAGCATATGCCACTAGAGGTATTTGTGTACCATCTAGAATGTCTTTAATGACAGGTTTATACCCAAGAACATTGGGTTTAATGGATAATAATGAAGAAACTTCTGTTACGGATAATGCAACTTCTTTAGCAACTATATTTCAATATAATGGTTATAAAACATTTGCTTTTGGCAAAAGACATTTAAAAGGTGGTGGTGATAAAGGTTGGGATATAAGAAAAGAGGTACATGCTGAAGAAGGTGATCACGGAAACTATCTAAGTTGGATTACTGAACAAGGGTATCAGAGTGAATTTTCTTATGATTGGGCTGCAGAATTTGGAAGAGGTCCAAAAGGAAGCAAAGAGGAAAATATTAAAATACCTATTGCTGACTTAGGTACTCGTATTTCTAAATTACCATTTGGGTATTCAATGGAAGCATACACCGCTTTAGAAACAATTAAAATGATTGATCAACAAAAAAATAGTGAATATCCATTCTTTTGTTTTTCATCTTTTTATAGACCTCATCAACCCTACAATCCAATTAAAAAGTTTATGGATATGTATGATGTAAGTGAATGGGGTCAAGGAACTAAATTAAAAAGTGCTATTAAAATGCCAGAAAGTTTTTATCAACCAACCAAAGATTTACCTCCGCTACTTCAATTTCAAAGAAATGGAGGAAACAAAGTATGGAATATGGATAAAGCATTTAAAAATGAGCAACTTTGGAGAGATTTTATTGGAGCATATTATGCATTAATTACAGAAATTGATTACTATGTTGGTGAAATTTTAATGGCTTTAGATAAAGCCAATATAAAAGAGGAAACTATAATTATTTATACTACTGACCATGGAGATTTTGCAGGGAATCATGGAATGGTAGAAAAAGCAGCAGCTGGTCACAATATTTATGAAGATATTTTAAACATTCCTTTAATGATAAGGATTCCAGGAAATACAGTTAAAGGTAAGCATACTGCAGAATTAGTTACACTTACAGATGTCATGCCAACTTTAATTGATATTTTAGACTTAAAAACACCTAAAATAAATAATAAGTTAGAGGGTAAGTCACTTGCAAAACTTATTCTTAAAAACAAACCATTGAACAGAGAGTATGTTGTTTCTGAAAGCTGGTTTCAATCAACAGTAATTACTAAAAGTAAAAAATTAGGAATCATGCAAGAAAATCTAGTCAATCCAAAACAAGATTATAGGGATTTTGGGGATATGTTTTTTGATAGAATTAAAGATCCTTTAGAGATTAAAAATGGCATTAATGATCCGAAAAATAAAAAAGACATCGAAAAATTAAAAGGTTATTTTGATGATTTTAAAAATAAAATTTCAGGTTTGGGATTCAAAGAAATTACTAATAAACTAAAAAATGGAAATACAAAAAATGAAAATCCTAGGTAAAATCTTCGTTTTACTTTTTTTTATACATCAGAATTTATCAGCTCAAAACAATAAAAAACCTAATATCATCTTCATAATGACGGATGATCACAGTTCTATTGTACCAAAGCAGAATGATATAAAAAATCAATCAAGACCATTTGGTTTTAATGGCGAAACAAAAGTGCATACACCAATAATTGATGATTTAGCTAAAAACGGTATGATTTTTACAAGAGCTTATGTTTCAAGTTCAGTTTGTTCTCCAAGTAGATATACCGCGTTAACAGGACGTTATGCGGGTAGATCAGAAGGAAAGGTATTTTTGAAACAACATCCTATTGGAAGTATGACTCGTGTTGAGAATAATGTGGAATTAGAGTTGGATAGAGAAAATTTACCAAGATTACTTCAAAAAGCTGGTTATAAAACTGGTTTTGTAGGAAAATCTCATATCATAGAACATGACCTTATAAATCAAAGAAAAAATTGGGTTAAAAATGGTTTTAAAGAATATGATAAAGATGCTGATCCAAATGACAAAAGTGTTTCTGAAGCAATGGCTTATAATCATCAAAAGTGGACAGAAATTATTAAAAAATATGGATTCGATTATGCAAATGCAATATATCCAGCTAACCTAAAAGAGTTACATAATGATTCTATAAATGTTCATAATGTAGAGTGGAAAAATAAAGCAGCATTAGATTTTATTGATAAAAATAAAAACAGTCCCTTTTATCTCTATTACAGTGAAACCATTCCACATGGACCTGCACCTTGGATTAAAAAGGAAGGAAAATATGTTTATGGTTTACACGCCAATCCAAAATTTACGGGTCAAGGCTTGAAAGACATTACATATTCATACCTTCCTACAAGAGATCAAATATTAGAAGAAGTAAAAAATTTAAATAAAGATGTGGCACATGCTTGGTTGCGTTGGTTTGATCATGCAGTTGGAACAATTGTCAAAAAATTAAAAGATGAGGGAATTTATGAAAATACATTAATTGTTATTGCTTCAGATCACGGAGATTACAATGGAGGGAAAACTACTTTATATGAAGGGGGTATAAAAATTCCACTTATGATGCATTGGCCAAATGGTATAAAACCAAATCAAACTTATTATGAATTAGTTCAGAATATTGATTACGTGCCTACCTTTTTAGATTTAGCAGGTGTTGATATAAAAAAGAAAAGTAAAAGTTTAGATTTAGATGGTGTTAGTCTTAAAAATGTTTTAGATGGTGAAAAAAAACCAGTTCATGAACATTTATTTTTTGAGTTGGGTTTTGCAAGGGGTATAATGACCAAAGATTGGAAATATATTTCAGTAAGATATGATAATCAATCTTTAAAAAAAATAGAAAAAGGGATTGAATTTATAGGTTGGAAAGGTGAAAAATTAAAATATCCATATTATGTTAGAAATGCTCACCTTGGAAATTTTGCATCAACAAACAACCCATTGTATTTTGATGCTGATCAATTATTTAATTTAGCTGATGATCCTCGTGAAACCCAAAATATTTTCATAGAAAATAAAGAAAAATCAGCAGAACTTAAAAAACTATTAATAAAATATTTAAAATCTTTTCCTAATAGGCCTTATGGGGAATTTATAAATTAATTTTATGAAAATAAGTAAGCGAATATTAATAATTTTAAATTGTTTTTTTGTCCTAAATTTTAATGCTCAAAAAATAATTGATACTATAGCCGTTAAAGCAGGAGTTTATGATATTCCAATTAAAATTAAACTACCAAAAAATACAATTGGCAAAAGTCCTGTGTATTTTTTTGTACATGGTGGTGGTTGGAATGGAGGTGACCAAAAAGAAGTACCTCCTGCAACAATTTCAGGTGACGCAAACTTTTTAGTTGACTACCTTGGCGTAATTTATGTTGGGTTAGCTTATCGTTGTAAGGGAAATAATGCAACATTTGCAGATGCTATAAACGATTTAGAAGCTTCTGTAAAATGGTTTATGGATAATTCAGAAATGTTTAATGCAGATGTTACTAGAATAGGTTTTGGTGGCTCATCAGCAGGATCAACTTTAGCAGCAATAATGGCTCAAAAATACCAAAATTCTAGACTTTTTGTTGGTTTGGAAGGGATGTATAATTTAGTAGATCATGATCCCGAAAAATCATCATTTCCTAATAAAGAAGGTAGGGAATTATATGGTTTATCTACAAAAAAACAAAGCAAAAGAGCTTCTGCATTCTATAATTTAAGAAAAAAACCACCAACTACTTTATTATTCAATGGTAAAGAAGATGCTTTATGCCACTTTTCTCAAACAGAAAATTTTGCTAATAAAATTAAAACTTCTGGAGGTAAAGTAAAAATTATTCTATATGAAAATATTAATCACACTTGTTTAAATGCTTCTTATCCAGAGGTAATGAAAAAAAGTGTTTTGGAAATAGCCATTTTATTTATTGAAGAATTTCAATTAAAAAACACTGATTTAAATGCCATAGAATCTCTTTTAAATCAAAAGTTACATGGAATGACAAAGAAAAATACTATCAATCAAGTAGATATTTTAGGTTCTTGGAAGTTAAATAATATTACAATAAATTTTTATGAAGATGGAAAAGGTACTCTTGTAAATTCTAAAAATAATACAATAAAAGAATTTTTATTTTCTTTAGAACTAGGCACAATTCTTTGTGATTTTAATGGTGAAACTAGAAGCTTTTTCATGCGTGAAAATAATAAAATGATTTATGAGATAAATCTTGTAAATAGAGATTTAAAATATAGAGCATTTAATTATACTAAAACTTAAATTAAAAATGAAAAGGCTATTTTTATGTTTTTCTTTGATACTTTGTCTTTACTCCATTGACAATTTAGTGTCTCAAAACAAAACACAAAAAAACTTACTATTTATAATTACAGACCAACAAAGGTATGATGCGTTGACAATAGCTGGTAATTTCATAATAAAAACACCCAATTTAGATAGATTGGCAAAAAGTGGTGCTTATTTTAAAAACGCTTATACTCCTGTAGCAGTTTGTGGCCCAGCAAGAGCATGTATTTTAACAGGAACAACTATAAACACCAATGGTGTAACAACTAATGATAAAACCTATTATTACAATACTGAGCCTGTAATGACCATGAAAACTTTTGATGAAATTTTATCTGAAAAAGGCTATCATACATTGTATTTTGGCAAATGGCACGTATTAACTAATCATGCCAAGGTTTATAAAAACAATAAAAAATTTGCAAAAAACGGAAAGTATATATTTGATCATGGTGGACAAAACTACCTATATCAGGACTATTTAGACAGTGTTTTTCCTAAAAGAAATCTTGAAAGAGGTGAACTATTGGATTATTTTTCAAACAGGCCATACGTGCCAGATCCAATAGATGTTAATTTTGGATTAACCTATAAAGATTTAAAAAATAAAAAACCTGAATCACAACCCAATTATCATGGAAAATCTTCCATCCCAGCAGAACACACTATCACAGCATTTTATGCAAAAAAAACAATAGCTGCAATTGAGAGACTAAAAGACAAACCTTTTAGCATTACAACTTCATTTCACTTCCCACATGCACCTATGATTCCTTCAGAACCATATCACTCTATGTACGATCCAAACAAAATGATTGTTCCTGAGAGCATTAATGATCAAATGGAAAACTCACCATATAAAAATGCAAATAACCGAGAAAAGTTACCCCAGTTTGCTGATAAAGAAAAAATCAAATATATGATTGCCAATTATTACGGATTAATTTCTGAAATTGATTTTTGGGTTGGAAAAATTTTAGACAAATTAGAAGAAACTAATCTGACAGAAAATACCTTAATCATTTTTACAAGCGATCATGGAGAAATGTTAGGTGCTCATGGTATGCGTGAAAAAAATGTATTTTATGAAGAATCTTCTCATGTCCCATTATTGATGCGATTGCCTAATGAAATAAAAGCAAATACCAGAGTTGATAAGTATGTTTCTAATGTAGATTTATTTGCAACAATAATGGATTATTTACAAATCGGCACATACAAATCTGATGGTGAAAGTTTACGAGATCTAATCGAACATAAAAAGACCAATCATGGTAATTATGTGGTTACAGAATGGAATTATAGAGGACCAACATCTCCAAATTATATGATTGTAAAAGACGGATGGAAATTGATGGTACCATATACTGAAAATTCAAAAGTATTGAATGCGATGTATAATTTAAATGAAGATCCGTATGAAATGACTAATCTTTTAGGGGGAAATCCAGATGGTAATAAATACCAACAAAAAGCAGAAGAATTAAGAAAAAACTTGCTAGAGTGGTTGCATAAAAACAAATCACCACATTATCAAGGCGTATTAAAACGAAAATTAATATAACTAACAAAAAATGAAACTATATCCTTTACAATTTACACCACTTTATAAATACAGAATTTGGGGCGGAGAAAAATTAAAAACTGAATTGAATAAACAATATACAGAAGAAAATATTGGCGAATCTTGGGAGATTTCTGATGTTTCTGGAGATGAAACTGTTGTTGCAGAAGGTGCTTTAAAAGGGAAAACTCTAAGAGATTTAATTATAGAATTTAAAGGTGATTTTGTTGGACAAACTGTTTATGAAAAATTCGGAGAAGATTTTCCGTTATTAATTAAATTTATAGATGCTAAAACACCATTGTCAATTCAAGTGCATCCAAGCAATGAGGTTGCAAAAAAGCGGCACAACTCGTTTGGGAAAAATGAAATGTGGTATGTAATGCAAGCTGATGACGATGCAGAATTAATAGTTGGTTTTGATGAAAGAATTGATAAAGAGCAATATAATAAACATTTAGAAAATAATACCATTCTAAATGTAATGCACCACGAAGATGTACAAAAAGGAGATACTTTTTACATTCCTACAGGTCGTGTGCATGCCATTGGTTCAGGAGTTTTGTTAGCAGAAATTCAGCAAACTTCTAACATCACCTATCGTATTTATGATTATGATAGAGTAGATGAAAAAACTGGTGATAAACGTGAATTACATAATGATTTAGCAATTGATGTAATTGATTATGAGGTATATGAATCGTATAAAACTAAATATGAATTCAAAAAAAATACTTCAAATAAATTAGTGCATTCTCCTTATTTTAGAACGAATATATTAGATATAAGTGATACTGTTGAAAAAGATTATAGATACATAGATTCTTTTATTATTTATATGTGTGTTGAAGGTTCAGCTGAAATTATTTCAAATGAAAACACATTTTTATTAAATACCGGAGAAACAATATTAATACCCGCCAACAACAAAATAATAGTATTAAAAGCAACAAATGCTAAAATATTAGAGGTTTATTATTAAAAAAAACAAAGTTTCTTTAAACGGAATCAATTACTCTTTAATAAATTAGGTGATTTAAAGGAGCTACTAAATTTGTAAGAATAGTTTTTACAATTGAAAATTATAGGTTAGCCACTCTTGTAAAGTAATTGCAAGCATGGGTAATAAAATAATTGGATTGTATAATGCAGTACATTTTTTTTAATAGCTAGAAACCCCGCATTAATTTATTATTACAATATAAGGATATCAAAAGAGCAAAAGGGACTTAAAATAGCTGATTACATAAAAATTTATTACAACAAAAAAAGAAGACTTTCTAAATTAAAGTTTATCATAATTCAAGCGAATAATAAAAAAATAGCTATTTATAAAAATCTTACCTAACTTAAATTGTAATTTTTATTAGCATTTCCAGATTCTCATTAGAACTTGAACATCTAATTATAATAATCGAAAGTGTTAAAATATAAAGCAGTTTTTTTATTTTAATTTTTGTTGAATTCAAGCCAATTGAGGTATTGCTTTTCTAATTCTATAACTTTATTAGGATATTTTTTTGCCAGATTTATAGTTTCACCTATATCATCATCAAGATTTACTAGAAATCTCTTTTCCTTTAATTGATTTTTTTCATCACTTGTGTCTTTTGGATTTCCTAATAATTTCCACTTTCCTTTACGAGCCACCCACATATCTTGATATTGCCAACAATAACCTTCTGTATGTTTTGTTAGTTCAGTTTCATTATTGATGATGGAAACTAAACTTTTACCATCTAGATTTTGTATATCAAGTTTAATTCCACACAATTCTGCTAGTGTTGGTAGCCAATCTGTGTTTACTGCAAACTGATTTCTAATTTCACCTTTTTTAATTTTTTTTGCCCAGGTTATGGCTGCAGGCACTCTAATTCCTCCTTCAAATAAACTCGATTTTGCACCTCTGTAGGGTCCTGAATTTCCTCCGCCAAAATGCGCACGTTGTTCTGTTGAATGTCCATTGTCAGATTGAAATACAATAATAGTATTGTCTTTTATGCCTAATTCGTCTAGTTTTTTAATGAGTTTGCCAATTCTATCATCTAAAGTTGAGATAAATGCAGCATATAAATTTCTTGGATATGGAATCCCTTTATCATTATAATAGGCTAACCATTTTTCATCTCCTTGATAAGGATAATGTGGCATATTCACAGCAAAATACATAAAGAAAGGGTTTTTTTGATTCTCTTCTATAAAACTTGAAGCTTCATTTACCATTAAATCAGGGAAAAACTGCCCATCATAATACACTTCTTTTCCGTTTCTAAATAAATCGTGTCTATTAGGTCCATTCCAATAAAAAAAGTGCGAATAATTATCGATACAACCCACCATATGTCCAAAAGAATGGTCAAAACCTTGTGCGTTTGGTGTCATGTCTGGTGCATCTCCTAAATGCCATTTGCCAATATGTGCTGTAGCATATCCTGCATCTTTAAACATTTCTGCCATGGTATATTCTGTTCCAGGAAGGCCTTTTTTTATTTCTGAATTTGGAACCGCATTTCCTGACAATCCTGCTCTTTGTGGCGTTTTACCCGTTAATAAAGAGGCTCTTGAAGGCGAACAAACTGGTGATGCATAAAATTGTGTAAAACTGGCTCCGTTTTCTACAATATAATCCATATTTGGAGTGACTAAATCTTTTGCTCCAAAAGAATTTACATCGATAGAGCCTTGATCATCAGTTAGAATAAAAATAACGTTTGGTTTATAGTTGTTGTTTGTTTTGTTTTGTTTTTTAACTTGTGATTTTGACGAAAAACATCCTAAAAAAAGGATGCTCGTCATTAAAAAAAGGATTGTTTTTTTTTTCATTCGAAATCAACTAATTATTAAAATAAAATACTACTTTTTTTTTCTACTCACAGAAAACGGGAGGTTTTCTTCTTTACTTCCCCAACTTTTATTAGAAGTATTCGATACATTAAACTCTAAAAGACCTCCTTTTTGAATATCGCTACATCTGATAAAACTATTTTCATAATTCTTATTATTTAAACTTGCAGACTGAATGTAAAAGTTGTATTCAGAATTGTTTTTTGCTTCTATACTAAAGGTATTTCCGTTTCTTAAATGTAATGTTGCTTTTTTAAACAACGGACTTCCAATGATAAATTCATCTGTTGCTGGAGTTACAGAATAAAAACCTAAAGCACTAAATACATACCAAGCAGAAGTTTGCCCATTATCTTCATCACCACAATACCCATCAGGTGTTGGAGTATACAAATTGGTTAACACTTTTCTTATTTTATCTTGTGCTTTGTACGGAACTCCTGCATAATTATACAAATAAATCATATGTTGTATAGGTTGATTTCCGTGCGCATAATTGCCCATATTTGCCACTTCCATTTCTCTAATTTCATGAATGACCTTTCCGTAATAGGATGAATCATATTTTGGTGGCATTGTAAAAACACCATCTAATTGTTTGATGAAATTATCTTTTCCGCCCATTAAATTTATCAATCCATCTATGTCTTGAAAAACAGACCATGTGTAGTGTAAACTATTTCCTTCTGTAAAAGCACCACCCCATTTTAAAGGATCAAAAGGACTTTGAAAGCTACCGTCTTCATTTTTACCCCGCATTAAATTTGTTGATGGGTCAAATACATTTTTGTAACGATATGATTGTTCATAATACTTTTTAGCGATATCCTTTTTACCCATTTTTGTTGCCATTTGTCCAATGGTAAAATCGGCATAAGCATATTCTAAAGTTTTAGCTGCATTTTCTTTAATATTGACATCAAAAGGCACATACCCTAAAGTGTTGTAATAATTCAAACCTTCTCTTCCTACAGATCTTACAGGCCTTCCTTCTTCCACAGTTGCGTTTTTTAGAATTGCATCAAATAAAATTTCGGCAGTTTTTTCATTTTTAATGTTTCCCTTTAGATAAGCATCTGCAATAATAGATGCAGAATTAGAGCCAATCATTACTGCTCTATGTCCAGGACTGGCCCATTCTGGCAACCATCCAGATTCTTTGTAGGTGTTAGCTAAACCTTCCATAATGTTATTATTCTGTTCTGGATACATCATATTAAAAAAAGGAAAAACGCCTCTAAATGTATCCCAAAAACCATTATCCGTAAACATATAACCAGGCAAAACCTTTCCATTATAAGGACTGTAATGCATGATTTTATTATCTGCATCAAACTCATAAAACGTTCTAGGAAATAATAAAACCCTATATAAACAGGAGTAAAAAGTTCTAATATTATCTATATTATCATCTTCAATTTTAATTCTACTCAACTCTTCTTCCCAAGCATTTTTCGCTTTTTGTTTTGTTTCTTCAAAAGAATCTTTACCTATTTCTCTATTTAAATTAATTTGCGCTTGTGCTTTACTTATAAAAGAAGAAGCCACTTTTACATTAACGACCTCACCTCTTTTAGTTTTAAACCCAATGATGGCACCAACATGTTTTCCTTCGCAATATAAGTTGTCCTTTTGAAGCTCCCAATTGTCTTTCCATGTATGGGTAATTTCAAAGTCTTTATCAAATTCAGCTACAAAATAATTTTGAAAATTATCTGGCACTCCTCCATTGTTGTTTCTACAATAGCCAATTATTTTACGTTGTTTTGGTAAAATTTTAACCATAGATCCTTTAAAAAAAGCATCTAACATAATATATGAAGAATCTGATTCTGGAAATGTAAATTTAAATTGGGCTGCTCTAGCTGTTGGTGTTACCTCTGCAACCACATCATACTCTGCTAAATATGTTTTATAGTGATATGGTGTAACTGTTTCTGCTTTGTGAGAAAACCAAGAAGCTCTCTCATCTTCTTGATATTTTAGTTTACCAGTAACTGCCATTAAAGAAAAGGCAGCATAATCATTTAACCATGGGCTAGGTTGATGTGTTTGTTTGATGCCACGTATTTTATCATCATCATAATTATACGCCCAGCCATTGCCCATTTCTGCAGTCATCGGTGTCCAAAAATTCATGCCCCAAGGTGTTGCTATTGCTGGGTAGGTATTACCGTTAGACATACTTTTTTTAGAGTCTGAACCCATTAAAGGGTTTACATAATCAACTAAATAAATCTCATCTTTGGAGCTTTTTGTTTGTCCTTGAGTATTATAGGAAGTAAATAAAAAGGGAGTAAATAAAATCACAACAGGTAATGATTTAAAACTATATTTTGTTTGAGTCATAATCTGTTTTTTAAAAGGTTGCAAGTACAGTTGTGGGTTTTGATATTTTTGCAGTAACGATATTGTCTTTATAAATCCAACTGGTAACACCTGCAACCACTTTTGGTTTTTTAGTGCTGTAAAAATCGATTTCTGCATTTTGAAATACATTTTCTATAGTTACTTTTATCGATTGATTTTTTGATTGATAAGGAACTATTTTAATTTTTTCTGCATACCGAACTCTATGTAAGTAGGGTTCTATTTCTTTTTGAAGCGGAGATATGATAATCTCTAATTTATCAGAAATATGATTCCTTATTTTACCAATTTTTATATGTTTTTCTAAATACGTTGCTGTTGCATTTCTAACTTGCCATTTCATATTGGAATGACGCACAAGATAAGTAACTCTTTTATTTCCAGAGGTCGAAATCTCATTAATACTTCTTGTTTCCAAGGGCTTGTCTAACTCTATTTTTTTGATGTTCCCTTTTACTAAAACACCAGATGTTTGGTAGTTTTTAGTATCAATAATTACACCGGCATCTACTGTGTTTGACGCTGAATGCTCTTGTTCTAGTTTTAAATATTTAATATCTACATCTGTATTCATCCCTGTAAATGAGGCTTCTATTGTAACATTTACTAAATTATCACTTTGTGGATTACTGTAAATGGTATCAAATTCTGGCAAGTTTGGCACTTCAAACAAGTAATTTAGTTGCTGTCTTCCTTTTACTAACATTATTTCATCTGACTGGACAATTCGTAATTTCCGTCCGTTAATATCATGTATGTGCAAACGCAACCATAAACGTTGTTTGCCTTTCTCTCCTTTTACATCTAAATCGATGCTTGCCTTGTATTTTTGACCTAAAGGACATCTGTAATAGGAGTATTTATCATAATTATCAGAAGGCATTGTTAAGGTAGTCCACCAATTATCATTTGCTTTTAAACGAATTCCTGGATTTGTATATTCGAAACCTGCGTTGCCGTGATTCACCTTTGCAGCGAACAAAATTTTATCTAATCCGTGATACGCTTTTCGTTCTGTGTATTTTGTCATGGCGTGATCATCATTAATAACAGCACTATTGCAGCCTGTTAAAAATAATTCTGATTTAGTATTCTCGCCTACGTGATGATGATATGCAGGAATACGCTCTCCATTTACTGCACCACCAACACCATAACTATAGGCAAAATTTGCTTTATTATCAAATGTGGTTTTAACATCAAGAGTTTGACTTAAAGACACATCAAAAGAATCTAAAAACATATCTTTTTCTGCAGAATAACATTTTACGATTAGCTTGTCTTTTGTAATTTCGAAATACACACCACCAATACCATATTTACCGCTACTAGGATCAAAACCGCCAATTCTTCCATTTGAAACAAACAACATATCTTCTTGTTTTACAACTTCAAAATTATGATTATGACCGTGCATCCAAGTAATAATATTTGGATTTTTCTTAAATACTGCCAGCATTTTATCACTATCCATTACACCTCTATACCCATTTTCATTTCCTGTTGTTGTGCCAATTATGTTATTGTGCGACAACATTACAATGGTTTTATCTTTGTTAAGTGCTAAATCTAAATCTAACCAATCCCAAGCTTCTTCAGTAATATAGACAGCTCTAATCAATTGCGGAAAAGAGATAAAATGAATGCCTTGCATATCAAAACTATAATAAGGTCTGCAAGTATTACTACCCATAATATTGGAGCGCATTTCTGGATCATCATCTTCATTTGAACGCAATTCGTGATTGCCAATTACATAATAAAAAGGAATTTGCTCACAGCCACCTTGTATAATATCTACCCAATCTTTTCTTGCTTTATGTGGATTTCCATTATTATGATGGTCATTATGATGTGCATCTCCTGTATCCAAAAAGATATCTAAATCTGGAAATTTTTTCATAATATTTTTAACGGCTGCCGCTTGTTCCTCTATTTGAGGTTGCATTTTATGTACCCAACCAAAATGAGAATCTGAAACAATAAATCCTTTAAAAGAATCTTTTTTAGCATTGTTAAAATTAGTTGATGCAAAAACTCTTGGAGTTATAAATGCAGCAGCAGAAAACATTAAAGTTGATTTTATAAAATTGCGTCTTTTCATTTATCAAAAATTAGATAGATTTAAATTTTAGTTCTTTAAAAATGTCAACTAAGCTATATTAATTAGCAGGCTCAACTCTATAGCGTCTATCTATTCTAATGTCTGTCATTTTACGCATTTCCTCGAGAGATAAATCCATTTTATATTCTTTTTTTAGCTCACTTAATCGTGTTTTCAATTTGCTAATTAATTCTTTGTTTTTAGCCTCTGCGTATATGTTATTCAGTTCATTAGGATCATTTTCTAAATCAAATAATTCCCATTCATCCATATCATAATAGTAGTGTATGAGTTTATACCTTTCTGTTCTAATTCCATAATGAGGTTGTACATGGTGCCAATAAGGAAACTCATAGTAATGATAATAAACAGCATCTCTAAAAGCTTTTTTTGTTTTGTTTTCTAAAACAGGTAAAAAACTTTTTCCTTGAATATCTTTGGGAATTGGAATGCCTGCTAATTGTAGTAATGTGGGAGCATAATCTATATTTAATGCCAATTGATTCGCAACAGAGCCTGGTTTAATTTTTTTAGGATATTTTATAATAAATGGCATATGCAAAGATTCTTCATACATAAACCGTTTGTCAAACCAACCATGCTCACCTAAATAAAACCCTTGATCAGAAGTGTAAATAATAATAGTATTATCAGCAAGTCCACTTTTTTCTAAGGCTGCCAACATAGCTCCAATAGCATCATCTACACCTTTAACTACCCTTAAATAGTCTTTTATGTAACGTTGGTATTTCCAATTTTTTCTTTCTTGTTCCGTCATTTTTTCGTTTGGCGTCCAAAATTCCCCATCATTATTACCAAAGCTATTCCAAGCTATTAATTCTTCTTCTGTTAACCCTTGTGGTGGACTTATTTTTACATCTTTCCTATTCATATGACCGTCAATTCTCATCCAAGCTTCCTTAGCAGCTTTTCTACCTGTATATTCATCATTAAAAGTGGCTGGGTAAGGAATGGTTATATCACTTAAATAATTTTCATATCCAGGTCCAGGTTCCCATGGTCTGTGTGGTGCTTTAAATTGATACATCAACATAAAAGGTTTGCTTTTATCTTTCCTGTTTTTAAGCCAATTAATAGCATCTTCTTTAATAACATTTGTAGAATATTTCCCTTTTTCCTCAACAATACGATTTCCTGTTACTTCAAAAACTGGGTCATAATAAGAGCCTTGTCCTTCTTTATTAAATAGTACTTTATAATAATCAAATCCTGTTGGAGCTGTACCTAAATGCCATTTACCAAAAACAGCAGTTTCATATCCATTATTTTGCAAGATTTTTGGAAATGTTTGTTGAGTTTCATCAAAATCTCCTCCTCCTTCATTTTTATAAAAGCCATTTACATGTGGATATTTTCCTGTTAAGATTGCTGCTCGTGAAGGACCACAAATTGAATTGGTGCAAAACATATTCTTAAAAAGCATTCCTTCATTTGCTAGTTTATCAATATTTGGAGTGGGGGCAACTTCAGATAGAAAACCATTGTAAGCACTAATGGCAGCTAATGCGTGATCATCTGTCATTATGAATAAGATATTGGGTTTTTGTTTATTTAAAACCTCTTGTTTTTCAACAGTTTTACAACTAAAAACTGATAGTAATAAAAGGGTTAAAACACTATATTTTTTCATAATTATTTAAGTATTAATTAAATTTTGATTCTTTTCTTTAAAATAATGTTTTTACTTGACTTCCCAATTAGTATTTCGAACTCTCCTGGTTCTACTTTCCAATCTTTAGAAACTTCGTCCCAAAAAGCAAAAGCACTCTCCATCAAATTAAATTCGATAGTCTTTTTTTCTCCTTTTTTAAGATAAACTTTCTTAAAATCTTTTAATTCTTTTAAAGGTCTATCAACAGACGATTTTATATCTCTAACGTAAAGTTGTACTATATCTTCACCATCAAAATCACCACTGTTTTGTATTTGTAAAGTAACCTTTGCACTATTATTTTTAGTGCTTATTTTTAAATTAGAATACTTAAAACTAGTATAACTTAAACCATACCCAAAAGGAAATAGTGGTTCTATTTTATATTTATCAAAATATCTATAGCCTACATAAATACCTTCTTTATATTCGTTTCTTTCTTCAATTGAATAAAAATCTTTTGGATATTGATCTAATGATTTTGGAAATGTTATGGTAAGTTTTGCACTAGGATTTACTTTACCAAACAAAACATCTGCCAAAGCATTACCACCTTGTTCTCCTGGATACCAAGACATTAATACCGTAGAAACATTTGGCAACCAGTTTCGCATGTCAATTGCACTACCTGCAAAAACAGCAACAGTAGTATTTTTATTAATTTTTGCAATTTCATTAATTAAATTTTCTTGAGCTGGATATAATCTTAAATGATTTCTATCACCTGCTTCTCTCTCTGCCATATGTCCAGAAAGTCCAACTGTTAAAATCACTGCATCTGACTCTTTGGCTAGTTTTTTTGCTTGCTCTAACCAAGCAACGTTTTCATAATCCCAACCCAAACGAAAATCTGCACGATGATCAGTTCTAGCATATTCTGCTCTAATTTTATATTCTTTGCCTTGTTCTAATTCGACAGAACCCATTCCAACCCAGTCTGACCAACTTCCTTTTTTATTTGAAGCAATTAATTGATCATTAATATATAGTTTTGCACTACCAGAAGAATTTCTAATGCTAAAGGTGAAGTTTCTTGATGCGGGTGCTGTTAGAATCCCTGTCCATTGCACAGAAAATCTAGAGGTGATATTTTTTTCCATGCCAGCCTCTGGCACATCATCTTCTGACATCCATTCTTTGTAAATAACCTCATCAACCTCAGTTTTAATTATTTGACGCTCATTAGAATCATTATTATAATAAGTTGCTTGTAAACCTGGTTTTCCATTTTCTGTCTTAAGATACTTAACTGGGATAATTCCACATCCCTCTTCTGCATAAGTTCCTGGAGCATAATTTATTTCCACAGCTTCAGTTACGTTATTTTTTATTCCTTGAAAAGGCGTTACCATTAAATCTTTTTTAACATCTACATAAGCACTGCCTCCCCCTTGAAATAAATGAGGATTATAATTCCCATTATTGTAATGAATGCCGAAATTACCATTGGGTCCGATTACTGCTACTTTTTTTATTTTAGCTAAATTGAGTGGTAATATTTGATCATCATTTTTTAATAAAACCATACTTTTTGCTGATGCTTCTCTGGCTATTTCTAAATGTTTTTTATTGTGTAAAATAGATTTATCTAAACTAGGTTTAATATCAAAAGCACCAGACCAAAACATACCTCTTAACAGGTTTCCTGTCATTTTATCAATCGTTTGTTCTGTTACTTCTCCATTTTTTACTGCGTCTATTAAATTTTTTCCATACCAACGTTCTCTGGGCATTTCCAAATCCAAGCCTGCATTTGCTGAATTAGCTGTAGAATGCGTACCACTCCAATCGGACAAAACAAATCCTTTAAACCCCCAATCTTCTCTTAATATTTTAGTCAATAAAAAAGGGTTTTCGCAACTATACACGTCATTCACTTTATTATAAGCACCCATAACACTCCAAGCCCCACCTTCTTGAATTGCTTTTTTAAAGCCAGGTAAATATATTTCGCGTAAGGCACGTTCACTAACGATAATATTTAATTTGTGTCTATTAAACTCTTGATTATTACAAACAAAATGCTTTAGATTTGCCATTACTTTTTGACTTTGTAACCCCAAGACGTATGCTTTGGCAACCTCTCCGTTTAAAAAAGGATCTTCGGTAAAGTATTCGAAACTTCTTCCTCCCCTTGGATCTCTAATAATATTCATTGCAGGTCCTGCATTTGCTTGTCCTCCAGAAGCTTTCATTTCTGTCGCCATTGCAGCGTTTATTTTGTATATTAAATCTGTATCCCAAGTACTTGCTTGAGCAATAGAAACAGGAAAATAAGTACCCATTTCTTTAGGTTGATTTGGGCCAAACCATCCTTTAAAAGCATAAGGACCGTGTTCTATTTTAAATCCGGGAATATTTAATCGTTTTATACCATCTGAACCAATTACGCCCTTTTCAGGAATTTTATCTCCTGTTACTAGGTCTATTTTTTCTTCTAAGGTCATTCTAGACAGTAAATCATTTATCCTTTTTTCAATTTCTAAAGTTGAATTTTGATACGGTAATTTTTCTTGTGATATTGTCACATTACTTAGCAACATTAAAATAGCAACAGTATATAATCTCATAAATTTTTTTAGTTTTATTTAGGCATTTCAGCATTTTTACCCCATTCTTTATTCGGTAGTTCTCCTAATTTCAATGTCAAAGTTGCACCATCCATAATTTGTTGATGGGAAATAAATGGACTATTTATCTCTTTTCCATTTATAAATGCTTTTTGGATGTATTTATTTTTTTTACTAGCACCTTTAGCTTCCACTGTAAAAGTTTTTCCATTTTGAAGTTTTATACTTGTTTTTTCAAATATTGGACTTGTTATTGTGTAGTATGGTAATCCAGGAGTTATTGGATAAATTCCCATAGATGTAAAAACGACGAAAGCCGTCATTCCTCCACCATCTTCATCTCCTGGAATTCCAAAAATGTTATCTTTAAACCAAACATCTAACAAAAAACGAGTTCTTTTCTGAGTTTTCCATGGTGCACCAAAATAATTGTACAAGTAAGGAATATGAAATGAAGGCTCATTACCCATAGAAAATTGTCCAACCATTCCGGTCGAATTTGAACCATTTACATAAAAATGATTTTTTTGTATTCCTAATGGCTCTCTAAATAATTGATCCAGCCTTGTTTCTGCTGCTTTTTTGCCTCCAAGTAGATCCGTTAACCCTTGTATGTCATGTTGAACTATCCACGCATAGGTCCATCCATTATTTTCGTCAAAATATTCTCTATATCCTAAACCACCATCTATTTTAGGATTTATATTTAACCAATTTCCATCACTATCTTTTGGCATAAATAATTTTTTATCTTCATTCCATAATTTTTTGTAGTCCTTTGATTTTTCAGAAAACAACTTGTAGTCATTCGTTTTTCCTAATTCTTTTGCTAATGATGATAATGCCCAGAAATCATAATTTATTCCTAAGGAAACTGCAACAGGCTGTCTTTTTTCAAAATCATCAACATTACTTATTGTTTCCTTTTCACCAATTTTTAATGATGGGAAATATCCATTTTTATGATAAAAATCTTCTAAAGTAGATCTTGGATTTCCTTGTCTCCATGGAATATAACTTCCCTCTAAAAGATTTTTTTTAATTCCAATATATGCATTTTCTATATTGTAGTTTCTTATTCCTTTGCGATATCCATCTATAAAAATAGCGCTTGAATGATATGCATTCATACATAAATGATTTCCAAATACTTGAGGAAATGTAGGCATCCATCCACTTTGTTCAAACATTATTGTATAGGAATTAAGTATATCGCTTTCCATAGCAGGATTTAAAATGGTTCTTAGTGGATGTTGTGCTAAGTAGGTATCCCAAACCCAATCGTCTGTGTAAAAATCTCGATCACTATTGTGTACTTTTTTATCAAACCCACTGTAATATTTTCCATATTCATTAATATTTATCATTCGCTCATAAGTTCTGTAAAGTGAAGTATAAAATGTTCTTTTTTGAGAATTAGTTCCACCTTCAACTTGAATTTGGTTGACAATTTTTTCCCAACTACTTTTTCCTTCTTTAGAAATAGTATTAAAAGTTTTTCCTTTAATCTCTTTTTCGAAATTTTGTTTTGCTTGATCAAAACTTATGTATGAAACAGCATATTTTAAAATTATTGATTTTGATACCGTGGATTTTGAAGAGATTTTAAGTGTTGACTTTATAAATTCAAAAGTCAAATCTTTAATTGGTAACCCATTTTCGTCAGTGATTTCTGCGTAAAAATAGGTAGTGATATCATTATCAATTGCATGATCTCCTTTTGTTGATTTTGTATATGAATCGCTAGCTGCAAATGAATTCTTCAATGAAGTAAATGTCATTTTTGATGTACCTGTGAATAATAGGTTTTTTTCAAAACCATTTGGAAAATCAATTTTATAAATTGCCGATTTTTTGCTTGGTGTAAAGCTTATGCTAATATCATCATCAATCAAATATGTTTTATAAAACCAAGGATGCATTATTTCTAAATCATGATCTATTGTAACTGACGACTTCCAGGAGGTATTTTTTAAAGTACCTTTTACTGGTTTAAAAGGTAATAATCCTTTAGTTCTATGTGTTACTACTTGCAATGGAAAACCATCAACTTGGTCCTTTAAATAATCAGATTTTATAGGGAACATTCTCAACATTTCATTTGGTAAATGAAATGTTGGAAAAGTTGGAACTAAAAATTGAGCTACATTTCCGATTGTAGGGTCAATGTATTTTGTATTCTCTTCTTGAGATGTTATTTTACCAATTGTGTATAGAAAAAAGACTAGAAATACTATTTTTTTCATATTTTAAATTATAATTAATTATTTCAGATAGCAAAGAAAAAATTGGACATTAATTTTTAATTAATTTTTAGTTAATCAATATCCTAAAATCGAAAAAAGCCATCACATTGATGACTTTTTTCTTTTTATTGGGGGGGATTTAAATTAAGATTTATTCTTATTGAAATCATTCCATTTTTTTCTTCTTTCTTTTCCAACAAGTTCTGTTAAATCTTGATTAAATTTAATTTCAATATTTTTTATTGCTTCCTTTAATCCATTTTCATCATCACCATAAACTTTCTTAAGTGCCATTTTTTGTTGTTTTCTATTATTTAATAGTTCAAATGCTTTTTCTTTTTCATTGTCACTTAAACCAATAACCTCTTGCATTTTTATGGATAGGTTTATTAAAATATCATCTTGATTATTATTTTGCAGTTCTTTCTCATTTTCCTTTGAAGCTGAATTAAAATCAGCCCATAATTTCATTTTTTTGTTTCCAACATATTCTCTTAATTTTCTATTAAAACTTACTTCAATCTCTTTTACAGCAATTTTAAAACCAGCTTCGTCATCTCCAAATTTTTCTTTCAAGGTTTTTCTTTGAAAGTTTCTTTCTGTTACAAGTTTTAGCACTTCTGATCTTTCTTGATCAGTCAATTCCATTGCTGAAGACATTCTATTTGTAACATTTTCTGCAGCTTTGTCAGTTTGTCCAAAAGTCATATTAGCAATGAACATAATCACTAGTAAAATTAATTTATTCATTTTTTTAAGTTTAAATTATTTTGCAAATAAAAAAGAGAATCTTAAGAAATGATTAATAAATCATTAATCTTTAAAAAAAAACTTTTGATTGTTTTTTTTATTTTAAATTATGATATGAAATCAATAATAAATTTGCTTTCAATCAAAAAAACATTATTTATAATGTATTTACTATAAATCATTAGCAAAAAGTTTACTGACTTAGACAAAAACTTAGAGAAGTTTTTTGTCAAATTAAATACTTAAACAATTAAATTTCTCCAATTCTTTAATAATAAAGTTAGAGAATTTTTCTGTTCCCGCTACTAAAATATGAAGGCAAGTTTTGTTTAACTTGCCTTTTTTATTTACAAAATCTGTGATTTGAATTTTTGCTTTCTAAGTAAAGAAAACTTAAGAATCTCCTTTTCATAATTCACGTTTGAGGGTTTTTGGACGTGTTTTTGAAACTGAAAAAGAAATTGAAACTATTACAAAAAAAGAAGGCGAACCTGATGCGTATTCTCCTGCAACAAAACAAGTAATAACAACTCCTGGAGTTTACAAAGTTTTAACTTATTTAAGATAGTTTGTAATTATAATATTTAATCATTATAAAAAATTAAAAAATCCAACTTGCTCTAATCTTTCAGAGCTGGTTGGTTTAATGATTAAAAATTTTTTTTACAAGCAATTTCTATAGACTTTTTGAGGATATCAAATTTTAAAGGATTACAAAAGTCAATCTAAAATTATTTAGGGATTTGCTGGCTCAAACAGTGTAAAGTGCCAAAACCCCAAATTAAATCTATGGCACTAATGCCAATAATTTCTCTATTAGGAAAACAGTTGGCAATGATGTTGAGTGCAATTCTGTCATTAACATCATTAAATGTAGGAACTAAAACGACGTTATTGATAATTAAAAAGTTAGCATAACTAGCAGGAATTACCAAACCATCAAACTCAACAGTTTTTGGCATTGGCAACGCAACAATTGTTGGTTTTGACCCATCTTCCAAAACTGATTTTTGAAGTCTTTCTACATTGTCTTGTAAAGCAGCATAATTTGGATTTTTGGGATCTGTTTCAACAACAGTTATGATGGTTTTTTCATCAACAAAACGACACAAATCATCAATATGTCCATGAGTATCATCACCCATAATGCCATCACCCAACCAAATCACGTTTGTAATGCCTAAATATTTTTTAAAAATAGCTTCGTAATCTTGTTTTGTGAAATTTGGATTTCGAACTTGAATGGTAGGATGCAACAAACATTCTTCGGATGTTAATAAAGTACCTTTACCATTTACATCAATAGCACCACCTTCCAAAATGACAGGTTTTCCTTTATAAGTAGCTTGTGTTAAGGGAATATTCAAATGATTTGCCACTTTTGATGGCACAAATTTATCTAACTGATAATTTTTATATTTTGCCCACCCATTAAAATTGAAATTGATGGCTTCTCTTTTTGATCCATTCTGAACGATGATTGGTCCTGAATCGCGCATCCAACTTCTGTTTGTTTTGTGTTGGATAAAAGAAACTTTTTCTAACGGAACATGAGCAATTACCAACATTTCAGTAACTTTTTCTTGTAGATTTTCATCAGCAACAACTAAGAAAACGGTTTCAACAGCTGTAATTTTTTTGATTAACTCAACAAATGCCCATTGAATTGCACCGTATTTTCCTGGCCAATCGTTGCCATTGTGAGGAAAACAAAGCAAGATGCCTTCTTGGCTTTCCCATTCTGCTGGAAATCTTCTCATTAATCTATAGCTCTTTTTGTGATGTCACCAAAAGCATCAATTCTTCGATCTCTAAAAAATGGCCAATTCTGACGTACATTTTCTTGTAAATCTAAATCCACTTCAGCTATTAATATTTCTTCTTTATCGTGAGAAGCTTGTGCTAAAATTTCACCTTGAGGACCAGCAATGAATGAAGCTCCCCAAAATTCCAATCCATCAGTATCAGGTAAGTATTTTTCCAAACCAATTCTGTTTGCAGCTGCCACATAAACACCATTTGCAACTGCGTGTCCTTTCATTACATTCATCCAAGCACCAAATTGATTTTCGCCATATTGCGCTTTTTCTTTAGGATGCCAACCAATGGCTGTTGGATAAAACAAGACTTCTGCACCTTTCAAGGCGGTAAGTCTTGCCGCTTCAGGATACCATTGATCCCAACAGATTAAAACCCCAATTTTTCCTTTGTCGGTTTGGTTTGATTTAAAGCCTAAATCTCCAGGTGTAAAATAGAATTTTTCATAAAAATGAGGATCATCAGGAATGTGCATTTTTCGATACAAACCAGCTTCAGTGCCATCTGTATCTATAATATAAGCACTATTATGATAAATTCCCGCCATGCGTTTTTCAAAAAAAGGAACTATGATAACCACACCCAACTCTTTGGCTAATTCGCTAAAAGCTGTAAATGAAATGCTATACAAAGGCTCAGCATAGGCAAAATTGTCTGTATCTTCACTTTGACAAAAATAATGACTGCTATACAATTCTGGTAAAGAAATTACTTCTGCGCCTTTTGCAGCAGCATCTCTAACCCATTGCAAACACTTTTTGAGATTGTTCTCTGGAGTGTTGTTGAGGTTCAATTGAATAACCGCTATTCTGTAGGTGTTCTTCATTATTTACTGTAATTTGAAGCACAAAAGTA
>Ga0209137_1000741_pt1 | contig 33638 bp, 31 predicted proteins | sample SaaInl5LU_22_DNA_FD_184642 | JGI IMG/M metagenome (GOLD analysis project Ga0209137, IMG submission 184642) | Marine microbial communities from expanding oxygen minimum zones in the Saanich Inlet - ESP_105LU_22_DNA (SPAdes) (version 2) | ecosystem: Environmental > Aquatic > Marine > Intertidal...
TGAAAGCACCTAATTGCGAATATTTAGGCTGCTCAAAGAAATGCTTCATAGCAGTGTATAGTCTTGCTGTGATTATATTACCTAGCTGATTGTAGTAATCAGCTAAAAGTTCTGAAGAGAAATGTCTAAATCCACTATCATGCAAAAACGTATCAGCGACTGCATATTTTTGCTGTGCATTTAGTTTCTTGTCAAAAAAATCTTCTCCAAACTTTTTATCATCAAAAATATCAAAATAAGTTTCAAGATCCTCTGTAGAATCTGTTAAAACTTTCTTCAAATTTGTAAAGTGGTCACTTAAGTCATCTAATAAATCACTGTCATCAAAAGCTTCATCATCTTCAGGCACATCTATATACTCGTGATCTATTAGATCTAGTATTTCAAAAAGGTCAAAATACTTCTTTGCCATATATGATACAATTTCTGCTCTACCTTTAGGATTTACATTCATCCAGTTAAAAAGCTGAATTATATGTATTGTATCATGTCTTGCACCGCTTGTTGCTTTTAATCTTCCACCTGTCAAAGCAGTCATTTCTCTATATACAAGTCCTCTTTTTCCGCTTTTTCCAGAAAATGATCTTTCTTTTAAGCTTTCTTCTACTTGCTTAAGAACCTCTATAAAGTCAAACTCACCTGTAGTTGCAGCTTTATTTAGTGCTTCTCTGTATTTAACCATTACAGGATCATCAGCAACTTTTTGTCTTTCACCTTTCCATACTTTGTCCCACATCGCCTTGCTTTTTCGAAGTCGTTCAGCTCTACCTTTGTAAAACTCTACAGCTAGTCTAGCTCTCTCTTTTTTATCTTCTTCATTTTCATCAAACATTTCAGATAATTCTTGTAAAAAGTCTGATTCATCTTTCTTAGCTAGTTTATCAATCTCTAATTGATTTTCAAATTGTATGTCTTTTTCTGAAGGAATAGCAGGATTATCATCGCCATCAATTTCTGCAGGAGTTCCAGCTGCTAATGCTTCGTCTCTTATTTGTTGCAGGCTAGGATCTTCTCCTAGATCAAATTGTTTACTATACTTTTGATTAAGCTTAGACCTAAGACCTCTTATCAATAATTCAATATTTGACCTTTTATCTCCTAATGACTCTGACTTTTCTATGTCATCCAATATTTCATCAACCTCATCAGGAGTTAGTGTACTATCTCTTGACTCGCCTACAGCAAAATCTATAGCTGATTTATACGCTTGTAATCCTGTATAAGGAGACTTTGCTTCTTTTTCCTGCTCGCTTTTCCAAGCCATGAAAGCTTTTGCTTTCTTTTCTAATAACTCAGGATTACTTCCGTACATAGTTTTGTCTAAAAGTTCATAATAAGCTTTTTCTGCAGTATTATTAGCTACATACTTTATTTTTTCGTGAACTTTGTCCCATAAAGAAATTAACTTTTTATCAAATTCTTTGTTTTCCTTGTCCTTTACTGTATCGCTAGTCAATTCAATTACAAGTTTATCTAGATCTCTAATGTAGTTTTCTATCTCTTCATACGCTAAAAGTGTTGCAGGGGAGAGTTTAAATGTTGCAGCATCTTTTGCATGATCATAATTTCCTTTAGGCTCATCATCTTTTTTCGTTTGATTTCTAAGATGTGTATCACCAGGCAAAACTACTAAAGCTTTTGTAAGCTTATTTTGTAAAGAAACAATCATTTCAAATCTAGCTCTATACATTGGCTTATGAGCTAATAATTCTTGCATAACATCAGGAAAAAGCTGAGAAAGCTCCATTTGTGCTTTTTTCGTGTAATACTTTGAAGTATGCATGTTTGCTGGATCTACAGTATCGTCTTTGTAAGGAGTAAGTCTTGATGGATCTATTTCTCTTTGGTTCCAGTACTCTTTAGTATCAGAGCCGCCTAAGTCTAATAATGAGTCTACATCAAAATCATCAGAATCTTTTGCTTTTGATTTTGCTATCTGTTTTGCTATACCTTTTGCAGTTTCTTTATCTATGCCTGCTTCTTCAGCTTTTTTGTTGTCGCCTGAAAATAACGACTCAAAATCAAAATCATCAAAATTAACAAAGTCATTATTAGCATCTTTTGATGTAGAAGATGATACATTATTTTCTGCTTTTTCAGTTTCTTTGTCATCGTCTGACAATAAAGCCTCAAAATCAAAATCATCAAAATTAAAATCATCATCACTATTTTCTTTTAAAAATCTTTCGACTTTTTTATAAAATAGATTATTTCTATTTTTCATATTTTTTCACCTGTAAAACTTTCAATTTCTTTTTTGATTGCTTGCCAAACGTCTTCTATTTTGTCATCGATTTCTACAAAAGAGTCAATAAAAACGCTTGTTGCTTTTTTAAGATCATTTTTTGTTGTAGGATAATAATCATCAGAAGTTATATGATCTATATCGTATGTAGGCTCGACATAATTAACAGATGCAACATAGTTTGTTTCTATAGGCATATTGTCTGAATGCAAATCTTCTCTATCGGAATCAGGATCAGGTCCAGGCTGATTATACATTCCGTAGTGAATACTAGTAAATTCACCACTATTACTATTAGAAGGACCCATATGCATTTCATTAATTGTATCATTAAACAATATAGTTCTAGCCAGGCTTCTTGCTTTAGCTTCATTTAACATCTTTTAATTCTCCAAGTCTATTTATTATAAATAAATATTTTATTTTTTATTAATTATCTACATCTTGCGGAGAATTATCTTCAATTAAGTCGTATAAGTCTTGTCTGTTTATTCTTCTAAGAGAATCTAGTTCATTATTTTTTATTTCTTGACTTATTTCTTGTAAAACTTTTTGCATAGACTCTTCTTTGTTGTTTAACTTTTGTACAATAAATTGAAAAAACTGATTCATATTAAGTCCGTTTAAAAAAAGCTCAGATCTTAATTGTCTATGCTCTGACTCAGTCAAGTTAATATGAATAGACTTCTTTTTTGTAATATAGTCTATTTCTTCTTTCATTTTACCCTCCAGATGAATTTGCTCCTGTAGCTATTTTATCTTTAGGGTTATCAATTGTATATTCTGAATTTGCAAGTTCTCCGCCTTCTTCTTTAATAATGTTTTGCATTTTAGCTTCAAATTCAGACATTACTGATTTTAGTTCTGTAGGCTCATTAGGTCCGTTTAGTGTTATTTCAAGTTCTGCAAAGTATTTGACAATTTCATATTTGTCAACTGTTGAGTCAAAATTCATATACATATTAGCAGCCTTTTCAGCTATTCTATCTATATCCATATCTTTTTTAGCATTAAAAAACTCTTCATAAGGCTTTTTAATCAGTTCAAGCTTTTCTTTGAAATCTTCAGCTTTTTTCTCAGCAGAATCCCATGGGCCTTCAATCATAAAAGACTTCATTTTGTTTTTTGCTAATGATTTTTTAATAGACATATTGCTGTTAAAATCAAGCGGTGCTGATACAGCTCCTAGCCTATTTAGACTCTTGTCAACATTATTTAAAATATCAATAACTTCTTCTGCAGCAGCTTCTGGATCATCATCAGGTTCACTATCATCTGACCCGCCAAATATTTCATCATCGCCTCCACTGTCGTCTTGCCCTGAATCATCACCACCTAAGTCTAGACCCTCATCATCACCTCCAGATTCGTCGCCAGGCAAATCAAATCCGCTATCATCACCACCAGAATCTCCTCCGCCAAAGTCAAGTCTATCACTAGAATCATCTTCTAATAATAAAAATTTCATGCTTTTTAAATAAGACATATTATTTCCTCATTGCTTTCGATATTAATTCTGATTTTTCTGTTCTTGCTTCAATAATATCCCAATTTAACTCTTTCATCATTGCATGAACATATTTTTTTCTAGCAGAAAGATAGTCTCTATAATAAGCATGCTCCCAACAATCTAAAACTACAATAGGAATAACACCTATCATAACGTTTTCTGAGTGCAAGTCTATAATAGTATTGACATATCTCCCTAGATAAATATTATACCCGGTTATTACCCAGCCATTTCTTGCAGACATTGCGCAAGCTATAAAGTCTTCTTGCCACTCTTCAAAAGAGCCAAAGTCTCTTGTCAATCTCATATAAGCTAATGAGTCAGTAGTAATTTGACTATTTAAGTCTGATATGTTTTCAAAATATAGACTATGAAGAAATACAGCATTATGATTATATGACTCATCTATCTTTAAAGATCTATAATTAGAGTGATTAAGATTAGCATCTGATCTTTCTACACCATCTAACTTTGCTGATACTTCGTTTGTCTTTTTAACGTAATTTTCTAACAATTCTTGATGAGCAGATTTGTTTTTATCTGTTAACAATTCTGTTTTTAAATCAAATTTGTTTACTGTTAACGAATAGCTTTCTTTTAACAAGCTATTTTTAGGCTTATCATGATTTTTTTTGTTTTTTATATAACCTTTTTTTGTAAGCTCTTCGTTAACAGCTTCGTTTATAATTTTATTAATATCCATTATTACTACAACCTCACGTGGTTTTTGATTATTCTTTTAATAACTTAATTGCCTTTAATGCTAATTATAATTATGAAAAGAATAATATATACTTTTTACTATTTTAAACCCCGTAGTCAAAATCAAGTATAACAAAGTGCTCTGGACCAACTTCTGAACCTAATGTAGCACCTATGTTACCTGCATGCAAGTCATTAGTCTGAATATATTTCATACATCTAAGCAATCGTAAGATATCAGGACAATCATGTGTAACCACAACGCTTCTTAAATACTCAATATCAACGTCTTCTTTATTTCCTACATTATAAGCAACATATGAAAATAGTCTTAAGAACTCTTTTGTACTCATCATATAAAATTTGCTTTGTTTGCAATACTGTATTAGTCTAACAAGAATATCTTCTATATTAATAGAAATATCATCCATAATATAATTCTTATATATTTTAGCTACTGTAGGAAATAATTTTTCTATGTCGCCTTGATGCATTAGTGATAAAATTTGCACCTTTTCTGTAATTAGCCAAATAGAATTTTCACTATAAACTTTATCGTACTCTATTGTTTTAGGAACAATATCTATAGCGTCAATTCCATGTACGCCTGTTGATACTTCAATCTCGCTTTTATTAGGCGTATGTAACCCTTTATGTAAAACATCAGAAACTTTAATTACATAACTGTCTTGTGCTCTATGAAAAACTACTCTTGTAGCTCCTCTTCCTAGTATTACAAAACCATTTTCCTTTAAAAACGAAATAATTTCTTTAACTGCTTCTTTATAACTGTCAATATTATTAATGTTTTTATGTCTTGTAGTTATTTCGTTAAGACTTTTTACTAGATAATCAATTTCTTCATACAAAAAAGATTCAGCTATTATATTACTTAATGCTTTTTTTAAAGAAAATCTATTGTATTTCATAAAATAAATTCTTTTTCAAATTTTTCCAAAGGTATAATAACGTAGTTTCTATCTGACTTTTTGTTTGAATGTCTGTCGTAATCAACATATCTTTCTTGATCGTCGACAAAAAACTCTTCACCATCTAATTCTGAATATTCTAAAATAGAAGACATTGCGTCAATAGTTTCAAATCTACTCTCTTCAGGAACATACAATTTAACCTTGTCTTTTCCAACAAATTCACCAAAAGTAAATTCAAGTCCTGTTTTTTCATGTCTAACTTTTAGCATTTCTGCGTCGTCCCATACGTTTTTACCGTAATCAGACTTTAACTGAATGCCCTCTATTAAACATCTTACTATTCTTTTTTCATACTCTTGCAAAAGAATATTTTTTATTGTATTCTTGTTCATTCCATAAGCCTTTTTAATTTAATTATAATTTAAAATATGACAGGATATTTTTTTATTTAGTTAAAACAAGATTGTCAAATTCACTATTAAGATTGCTAAATGCTTCCCAAGTTGAAAATTTATGCATGTTTCCTAAAACTTCCATGAATTTTGTCACAACTAATTTTTTATCTTCAGTTGACTCAATTATTAACTTGCAAATATCAGGTAGAGTAGGAGTATCACCTTTTCCTACTGCATATTTTCCTTCACTGTTTTTTCTAATTTTAGAACTCTCTGCAGTGCTAGAAACAATTTTTAGTGTTGCTTTTAATTTTTCTTTACTAGCGTCACTTGAAGAATCAATATTTGCGTTTACATTTGTCTTAATACCAAATCTTATATTTATAAATGAAGAAAGTTTTTTTGCAAAGTTAATTTCAATATCACTAAATTTTTCTTTATCCATATGATTATAGTGCATCATGTTTTTAGACTGCATAAAGTCAATTACATCTTTTAATATATCGTTATTTTTGCTAGGCCCTTCTTTTATAAGGCTTTTTTTGTTATTCCTATTATTTTCTTTTATAGAAATTATTGTTTTACCTATGTTCTGATATATAAAAAGTCCTATCGCTAAAGTAGTAGGCTTTGCTTTTATATTTCCAGCTATATCTATAGCTTTTGCTTTAGCAAAATTAAATAAAGCGTCAACACCTTTTAAAAACAGCGGGAATGCAAAAACTGCAGCTAGTCCTATTGGGTTTGAAACACCAAAAACAAACTTAGCAAGAGGAATTCCTCCTTTTACAAGTGCAAATCCTTTTACAGAATTGTCAGCCATAATATTTATATTTGGACTTTTGTTACCTATAAGGTACTTTTTGACTAACTTATTGTTTTTTGCTACTAAGTTATTTAATTCGCTAATAGTCTGCTTTAAAAGATAGAAGTTAGAAAGTATAAGAGTTATAAGCGCACAAACCTTAATACCTTTTTCTACCATTTTCTCAGTAATTTCTTCTTTGTCAGTATTTTGAAGCTGATTATCTTCTTCTAATAAAAACTTAAGACCTAACTCTATCCCTTTGTTTTTTTCAATTAAATATTCTTTGTTGTATATCGCAATATCTTTAATGCTATATACTTCATTTAAAATATTATATATTAAATTCTTAGATCGAGTAAGATCATTATGTACTAACTTTGCAAAACTTTTATCTCTAATAGAAAAAAACTTTGTAACTCCTGCAGCTGATACAACAGCTTTAATTTCTTCTTCAAATTTTTTAGGATCTTTTAGTCCGCTTTCTATAGCATTAAAATATATTGTAACAGCAGAACCTAATATTTTCTTAAATGTTTTAGTGTCGTTAATAAATTCAGTAATAACTGAGCTTCCCCATACAGTATTGCTTTTTAACGAAGATATTGCAATAGGCGCACATTTTTTAGCTATCTCTAACTGAGCAGTTTTTTTAAAGTTATCACTTAGTTCGCTTTTGTCACTACCAAAAGTTCTACTTGTGTTGCTACTCTTTTCATCGTCTGTCTGAGTATCTTTTAGATTTTTTTCTTCAACATCTAAGTCTTCGTTTAATGTTAAAAACTTTTTGTTAATTTTATCTAAGTCTTCTTCTAATAGCAGTTTTAAACTTGTCATATTTGTATTCCTAAAACTTTTTATATAAATATTACTGTATTTAGCTTTTATTGTATTTAAGATATTTTAAAAACATTTACTCCGCATTCTTTTAAAATATCTATTCCTTTTCTAATTCTATACTCTTCTTTGTAATAGACGTTTTTTATTCCGCTATTTACTATACACTTAGCACAATATTCACAAGGACTAAGTGTTAAATACATTTTTTTATTTTTGTGATTGTTATAATCTAGTTTTATTAAACAATTTATTTCTGCATGTATTAATCCACTTTCACCAGGATTTTTAGAGTCAGGTTTGTTTGGAAGCCCTGAAGCATTGCCATTATAGCCTACTGCAAGGACCTGTGTATTGTCTTCAGTTACTACTACAGCACCAACTTTAAATTGATCATGATGCGACTTGTTAGCTATTGTATTTGCAAATTCTATCCAAATTTCATTCCAGTCCATTTTTACTCTTTCTTTCTTGTAAAAAAAATACTACTGTTATTTTAACTTGAAATGCTTTTTCCAAGAGTCTATAACAGTAGTATTAAAGTTTTTTTGTTCTTTTAAAAGAACTCTATTCCACGGGTATTCTTTTCCTGTATTCGTTTTTGCGCTTATTGTTTTACAGTTAAGTACTTCATATAGATATATTTTTCTATCTCTAGGCTTTTTAATTGTGCTCTTAAAGCACAAATTCATTGGAGGCCTACCTTCAACTTCACTAGTTTCATGCTCTGTATAAACAAGATCATTAGAAGACCAAGGTACTGCAAATGATATTGCATCTTCTTTATAAGGCGTAACGTAAGACCATTTCTTTATTTCGTCTAACTTTTTTGTAGAACCATGATAGTATACTCTTTTGTCGTATCTAGGTAGATAGTAAACAGGTTTTACTTTAAAAGGTATAGAAATACAAACAGCACTATATTTTTCTACATTAGAACTGTATTTTTTAACAGCGTTTGCAAAACTTATAAAACCTTTTCCTATAGATGATATACTTCCATCTAAATCTTTAATATAAAATATAGACTTGTCTATGTTTTCACGCGTCATTTTAAAGTAATATGTTTCATGTTCTGACGAGAATAAGATTTTAAAGTCTAAGTTTTTGCTAAAACCTGCAAGCTCTGCATGAATATATGAAGTATCTGATCTGTGCAAAGAACTCTTAGCTCTTATCTTGCTGTCATATTCCTTTATTAGATTGCTTTTATAAACACCATATTTTTTAGTAATAGAAGAATATGTTTCAGGTCTTAAAGTTTTTAAGACTTTTGAATGCTGATAAATAAAAAATATTTCTTCTAGCCTTAATATGTCTTCGTTTTTTGTCTCTATTGGAACATTAATTTTTATCATTATGTTTGCTCATAAAATTTATAATGTTTAAAACAGCGTGGTTCGTATTTATCATTAGAACCTAATCTATCTTCTTGCGAAGTACCACTCATTTCAAAAAGAGCGGCTGTAAAATATGCATCGCTGTCACACATTGTGCAAACTGCAGGACAAACTTCTATTTTAGTTGCAAAAGGCATTAAATTTTTTATATTGTCGAAAGGAATTTCATTAGCATCAAGCTGTATTGTGCTAATAATAATGCTATGTCCTTTTTTATAAAGATCAATAAGACATACATCTATATCTTGTATCATAAATGCTTCATCAACTGCTATAGTTATTTTTTCATTTAGACCAAAAGTATTTTCTACCAAGTCAGTAATTTGACTACCACTATCTACACAAAAAGCAGGAACTCTTATAGAACTATGAGAAGTTATAAAGTTATTATCGTATCTTTTATCTATACTAGGCTTTAATACGAGAACTGTCTTCTTTTTGTATTTTAGCCTATCAATATCAGCAATTAGTCTTGTAGTCTTAGAACCGAACATAGGTCCTGTATAAATTGTAAAAGTTGGATTTTTATTCATTTTTCTCTCAAGGTATCATATGTGCTGATCTTATACGGAGACGCATATCTATATTTGTTGTCCACAATTCAAAAATATCAGCACAGCTAAAGCATAATATTTTTAAAAATTCATAATCAGACCATAAAGTATGCAAAACATTTGAAGACCTCATTGTAACTTCGATATTGAATTTGTCTTCTCTAAACATTATGTGAATCATAGATATACATGAATCTGAAGAATACACAAATTGTCTCGAGTTTAAATCTTGAATTTTACCTGTAAGACCTATTAGCTTTTTCTCTATAGAAGTAGTAAAGTCTTCTAATATTTTTTCATAATACTCTCTTTCTAAAGGATTAAACATTACACTTTCACGTAATGTTTCTCTAGATAAAGACTCAGTTATTTCTATATCAACAAGTTCGTTAAAGCCAGAACCCATAACAGTATCAGTAATAATTGAACTTCCAGGTAGATTATTTAGTTTTTCTAATCTATTAATAATGCTTTTTATATTTTCATTGACGTCTATGTCTTTCAAGATTATTACTTGCGGTAAATTTTTTACAACTTCAGAATTAGACTTAAAGATTTCGTAAAGCTTGATAATAGATTTGTCATCTTGAAACTCATCTCCTCTTTTAGAAAGTCGTCCCTTAATAATGTCTATGCTAGGCAATAATATAACGTATAAAGTATTGTTTGTTTTAATATCTTTCCAAAACAGTTTATTCCAAAAGCTTACATCATCTCTATTGTATAACTCAGAGTAGACTTTCATAGAAAGGTAGCTTCTATCTTGTATGTTAAACTTAAAGTTTGTTTGCTTGTGAATTTCATTGTAAAGTGTAGTTTTTCCGCTACAATCTGGACCTTCAATGCAAATATTATAAAATCTCAATTTGTTCTCCAATTTTATATTATTATAATTAATATAGTAATTAAATACACACATTTAATAAACAATTTTTTAACAACTTGACAAAAACTAAGAAAATATTGTTTGTTTAAAAAAAAAGTAATATATAAAATAAAATAATATATAAAATAAAGTAAGGAGAAATTAAACATGAGAATAACAGAAAGTCATTTAAGAAAAATTATTAGAAACGAGTTAATCAAAGAGAACATGACGTGGAAAAATCTTAATCATACAATGAATGCAGTAAAGTCTGCATTGCTTGCAGCAGGTATTACACTTACACCTGCTGCAATACAACAAATTGCTAAAACTATAGAAGCCGCAGATACTACTCGTGCAAGCTCTTATAATCATTATTTAAATTTGTCTCCACGTGATAAAGCAATAGTAGATTATCATGAATCGAAAAATTTTAGACCGAGCGGTCCTCCATCACACCACGGCTCACAAAGAAGTAGAAATGAAAGAAAAATGAAAGAAGCACTTGAAGTATTAGAAGCTCATGGTGTTGCTTTAGAAGATGTGCCAGACGAATACAAAAAGATTGTAAGTAGAAATGAAATGTATAGAGGTGACGTAACTTTTGATGAGTTAAAGTATAGAAAACATAATGAAAATAAGTAAACAGCTAAGTGAGTATGAAGAATCTGATTATTGAATTTTTTCATATATTCAATCATGAACATCGATCTTTTTCATTTTAGCGATTGATGCTTGCATTCCCCAGTTAGGATCGTTTTTAACTTCAGCAAGCCACAATGTGTAAGTTATATCCTCATTAAAAGATCCCCACACTCGAATCCAAGAAGTATTAGACTCGTTGTCGATAACTTTAAGGCGCATAAATTCTTTTCCATTCTTTGTAGTTTTTAGTATAACTTCTGAAACCATAAACCAACCTATACCACTCGTACCAGGTGCTATTTCCATTACAGACTTAACACCTTTTTCGTTTATTTTGTTTATAAATGAATCTGGAAAAAGAATAGAAGTATCAGCATCGTTTGATAGTTCCATAAAGTTTTTAATCTTTTCTGTTCTGTTCCAGTCTTCAATATGTTGAGTTTCCCTTAATAGCTTATCAACAATAAGCTCTGGGTTCTCGCCTTTTTTAATTGCACGTTTATATTGTGTAGGCGTAATTCCCCATTTTGTCTTCTTAAGAACGTTATAGTTTTCAATAATAATATCTAGTAGTTGCCTATGATTTCTTAGCTCACCATTTTTAAACTCTAACAAAGATGACATTGCTTCCATTTTACACAATGAAGTGAAAGCTGTCTTGTTAAGCTTTGAACTTTTCCACATTCCTTCGCTGTTATAAAATAAATCATCTAGACATCTATAAGGTCTGAACATAAAGATTTCCTCTACAGCTTTATCACCTACACCTTTTAATGATGTAAGAGGAGGTACAAACGCATTAATTTCTTCTGAATATTCCCATTCAATACCTGAGTAGTTAATGTCTACAGGCGCAATCACATAGCCATACGATTTGATCTCTGCGATAACTTTTGACATTTCTTTAGGATTACCATTAGCAGTCTGTAAAATTGTCGCCAGCCATTCTTTTTCATAGTGTGTATGAAGCCATGCAGCGTAGTAAGAATCAATCGCGTAAGAAATAGCGTGACTTTTATTAAAACCGTACAAACTGAAGAATACGATTTCTTCCCAAAGCTTTGAAGACACAGACTCTGGTACATTATTTAGCTCTTTAGAACCTTTAATAAATTTTTCTCTTGCAACGTCACGCTCAGAACCTTTAGAATGCAATGTGTCAAGTGACTTCTTGACAAGAGTCTTTCTAAGCTTGTCTGACTCGCCTGGATCAAAACCTGCAAGTTTCTGTGCCAAAAGCATAAACTGCTCTTGAAACGTAATAAAACCTAACGTAGGCCCTAGAATTTCTTCGATAATAGGGTGATCGTATTTGATTTGATCTTTGTTCTTTTTAGTCGCAACATATTTTCTATGTACGTTTGCCTTAAGAGGTCCTGGGCGATAAATAGCAGTAAGCGCTGCAAGCTCTTCAATATTATCAGGCTTAGCTTCCATTGCAAAGTTACGTGCACCACTTGCTGTAAACTGAAATACTCCTGTAAATCTTCCATCTTCATAAACATGCTTCCATACTTTTAAATCATCTTGCTTGTGAAACCTGCAATTTAAATGATCGTCAAAAAACTTTTTAGCTTCTAAAAATGTTGGATTTTTGTTACCTTGTTTTTTAAGAATTCTATAGATACAATTCTCAACATCTTTAAGAAGTGTAAGACCTAAGAAATCAAACTTTAGAAATCCGTTATCTTCTAGATTTCGAAAGTTCATACCTTCTGTCCAAGGCGTTTGAAGCTCACCACGAACGCCAACAATAGGCATTGATTTTGAAAGCTCATCTGCGTCAGCGATTATAACGCCTCCGGCGTGTCTTCCGCAATTTGATATTGTAATATTGTTTGCAACAATGTTAGGATGAGAATCATAAAAGTTTTTACTATCAATATTATGATGAATATCATATACTGGCTTAATTTCTTTTGTATTTTTAATGCTTTTGATCTTTAATAATTCCACTAATATATTCCTTTAATTGTTGATTGTCAAATTTTTTGACATTACTTTCCCATATTGTTATAATATTATAACCTGATTTAACTACATTTGCACACTTGTTGTTATCATATTCCCATATTTCTCTTGCTAGTAATTTTTTATGTGGGTGATAATAATTTTCTTTATAAATAGATGGGTTTGCATGCCAGTAGTCGCCATTAAATTCAATATATAGATTTAAGTCTTTTATATAAAAGTCGTATCTATACTTCTTGTTACAAGACTTTTGCTGAACGAATTCTACATTTAATGACTCAAGTATGTTTGCTATTCTTTTCTCATAGCTAGAAGTATAACTTTGCTTTTTAATGGTACCGTTTTCTAATGCTTTAAAGTATCCTGCTAACATTTTTCTATGTATTTCTAAATACTTAGAAGGATTAGTTTTAGATATGTGTACTATTTTTCCTGCGTCGTATCCTTCCTTTAAAGTCTTAGATATTTTACGCCTTATTATTTTGAGATCTTCTTTAGACTTAAACTTCCAATAATATATCTTTTCTTCTCTTTCTTTTTCTGTTAAAGAATATATTGGGTTCTTTTTTCCAGTTCGACTATCGGCATATTTTTTTATGCTTTCATGATCATGTTTAGTTAAACCTTTATTCCATACTTTATTTTCTTTAAAGTATTCTTTTCCTGCTTCTGACGTTGTTCTTTTTTTAATTTTCATATGCTTTAAAAAATTTAAAATATCACTTTTTTGAACAGGAAAAGGATTAAATAATAGTGTAATTTCTTCTGATATTGTCCTAGCAGACTTTTTGTTTTTAAGATACTCATGTACAATGTCGTACTCTTCTTTGTATACATCATAAAAATAAATCATTTTTTTTGATTTAGTTTGTATATTTTTATAGTGAACACTTACATGTCTTCCTAGATTTTTATATTCTTTATTGCAAATTTTACATAACATATAATTATTCCTCCAGCAATTAATTATATGCAAGCGGTTTAATCATTAAAATTTAATTAAGACATCACTTTGACTTAATTCGCAAACTTTTTTATATCCTTCTTGCGTCATTACTTCATGATCGCCAGTTAAATTTAATTTCTTTCCACATTCTGTTTCTATTTCAAATACTTCTTTTTTGCCCATATAATGTAGTTCATAGTCATGATTAAATTTTTGATTGCCTTCATTGTCAATATAAGCAACGCTGTCTGAAGATGGATCAAGCTCTTCTATATCCATATAACCACTATCAGTTAAAATATGTGTGTCTTTAGTAAAACAACTTCTATTCTGCATGAATAATGACTCAACATGCTTTTCAACTTCTGGGTATTTTTGCATAAACTCTTTATACTCAGGAGAGTATTTCATGCAATCTTCGTGCTTAAGAACGAATACAGACTTTTCTTGATCTTCGTCTCTAGCTAAAGCCATTACTTGGTCATGAAGAGGACCTGTAACTTTATTAACTTCTTCAAATGGTACATCATAAAACTTAGCAATGTCTTTTACAAGTGACTTAAGCTTAAGTGTATTAAAATTAGAAACAGGAATAACAGCATCATTTCCATAAAGCTCACGAGCTGCATTAATTAATTCGTCACGATCACCTGCGTCTGTATCAATATCAGGCCAAGATGTATTATGTGTTAACACAAAATCTTTGTCAATGCTTTCTGAAATGTAAAAGGTATGATCACCTTCTACTTCAATATCGATCATGTCACGCGAATAATGAACGTAATTGATTTCTTGAATTTCATATAATTTATCAGACATACAATACTTTCTTGATTTTATTTTTTTATTATATTATATTATATAATAGTTAAAAATACACATATTATTTAAATTCTAAAAGGAAAATTTTATGAGGACAAAAGAAATATTGCAAGCTTGGCGAACATTTACAAATCAATCTCATATTAATGAAAGAGTTTCATTAAACATGAATCAAAAACTAAGAGACATATCAAGTTCTAATACGGACTTTTTAAGTCAATATAATCTACAGTTAAAAATGAACAGCCTGCCTGTTTTAATAATAGACATAAACAATAATATTACAAAAAGAGATCCTGACTTTTTACAATTACTAAATATGTTCGAAGAAGACCCGAACTTAAGCAACAGATATGAAGACACTGAAGATGTTGCTAATGGGATTGATGGTCGTCTTCTTTTCCAGTGGGAAAACAATAAACAAGTTTTATCATCTTTATTAAAAGTATTACAACATTTTGATGCTTTAGACGCTAGCACTTTAAATCAGCAAGATATTCAAAATAGCTCTCTTATTATATTTAAAGAACAATCATTTAATGAAGACGACCCTTATTCAAGAGATTCTTCTTCTATAGAAAAAGGCGTATATGACAATGCTATGTGGACACTACATGATGTAATGCACAGAATAAATGAAGACCTATTTCCTGATCAAAATAGGACTTTTATAGATAAGTCATTTGAATATTTGCCTGAATTTGAATTTTCAGAAAGATTTTTTAAAATTGTAAGTCAGGCAATTTCTCATAGTAGCGATAAATTTACAAAGCACTTATTTAGCACAGGAGAAGACTTTACTCCATCTTTTATGATATTCTTGTACATGTATATCATAGAAGTAGATAATAATAAAATAAACGTCACAAAAAGCCATTTAAATCTCAAACAATTCTTGAGAAGTGTTTATAAAATAGAAAGCGGTGATATTAGCCAAAATGAATTAGAAAGAATGAAATTTGTTTCAAGCATTGCTAAAGTCACAAAAAATATTTTAACAGATATCAATATTGTTTTGGAAAAGAATAAAAGCATACAATTGCAATTGTATAAAAAATTCTAAGGATTAAATACAGCTATTGTCTTTATAGTTTAATTAGTTTATCACCTTTTTGTAAATGGCACGCCATAGTTTCTACTTCTTGACCGTTTCGATTAACTATCCATCTATGATTAGGAGAGCAAACAATCTTTCTTCCATTAAATATAATTTCAATAGCAAGGTCATGCTGAGTCACTGCTTTGTCAAGAATTTTCTTGTACTGACCTGTATGTGTTAATACTTTTTCACCTTCGACAACATCTTTGATTTTCTTTTTGCCAGCTTCAGACATAACATAAGTATCTTCGTCTAAACACCTATGTCTACCTAAGAATCTACTCCAAAGCAAGTTATAAGGAATAGGATCAAGCTGAGTAATGCCTAATAAGTAGTTAATCAAGCTGCCTGCGCCGCTGCCTCGCCCTGGACCTAAAAGAGTTTTTTGCTCTGCTTTTTTAAAGATCTCATACATAGTAATAAAGTAAGCTTCGTGACCAAGATACTTAATATCAGATAACTCTTCTTTGCATCTTTCAATATATTCTTTATTTGTATGAAGGTTATGCGAGACTAGCGCATCCTTGACAAGATCAGTTAAATGTTGAAAAGGTGTCTTGTTAGGTACAGAGATTGTAGGCAACTTAGCGCTTGTATCGATCCATGTATCTTCGAATTCATTCCAAACAATATCATGCGTTCTATTAATAGCGTCACGTACTAGTTCTTCACTTCCTTTGTAAAAATCATATACAGGATATGCTGAAAGGAATTCGTCCCACATTTGTGAAGCATTCTTAGGGTATAGCTCGCACTTTAGATCTTCAAACTCTGGTAGAGTTAGACCGTCTTTCTTGCCAAGCCAGCCTAATTTTTTATAGAGCTCTCGAGCCTGCCACTTATCTGCTGTAGGATAATGCGAGTCAGGAGTGCAAATTAGAGGAATTCCTGTAAGCTTGTGATGCTCAATAAGATAGTCATTTACTGTATGCTGCTTCTCTAGCTTGTTAAACTGTAGCTCTAGCTTAAAGTTGCTTTCACCTACACAATCAACAAATCTATCAGTTAGGTTAGAAAGCTCAGCTTGAATTTGATCTCTGCTTTGACCATGAACTTCGCCACGAAGAATTCTGTTGCTGTAGATACCGCCAAGGCAAGCTGTAGATACATGCAATCCTTCACCAAATTGTTTTAACATAGCAAAGTCAATACGAGGATATCTGTAGAAGCCATCCTTGTACGACAGCTTAACTAGATTAAATAAGTTTTGCAAACCTACACGATTTTTTGCAGTTACAACTAGATGATAACGTCGTTTCCATTCATCTTGTAAAACATCAACTGACTTTGTTTCGTCCTCGTCTTCAACAACAAGACCTCCACTTTCATCGTCTGCGTCAATATCAACTTTTTCTTTAAGCTTTTTCTCTTCGCTTTTAGTTGCTTTTGCAGCTACAACTGCATCTTTATGCGCTTGATAGTCGCTTTTCCACTGTTGAAGTGAAGGAACAAAATAAAATTCTACGCCATATACTTGGCGAAAGTTACGACCACTTTTTTGCATTTTAACAGCATGTGAATGTGCGTGTGCTAGACCGTTACCGTTGCCGTGGTCTGTCAAAGCCCAAGCGTCCATTCCTTGCGATTCAGATAGGACAAAGTTTATGTGATCTGCTGGATATCCTAAACCGTCAAATGTAGATACCTAGGAGAAGGTTGAATGCGCATGCAAACCAACGAATCTGTTGGGTCTAAGCATATCAAGTTCAACCTTCTCTAGATACCTCCTTTCTGTGTTAAATGTATTATTCATTATATACCTTTTTAATATGTTTAAATTGTGATTTATTATAAAATACAATGTTATTATTTACACGTATTTTATTTACCTTCCCATAAAATCTTATCCGAGTAATCTCTTCTTAACAAATCATATTCGTCTCCTGAAATTATTGCTAACATTAAGTCTGGGTGCGACTTCTTAAATTCAGAAATTTTTTCCGCTGATCGATTGTCCATATATCCTTTAATTTCAAAATATATGTTTCCAACCTTAAAGTCTGGTGTATAAGTTATACCTCCAGGTATTTCAAACGTATCTGGCTCATATTGAAATTTTATTTTATTATACTCCAAAACTCTAGCAAAGTTAGCTTCCCAGTTGCTCCTAACATAAAGATTTATGTCCTCTCTAAAACCTCCGCTGCCAAAAGAGTATATTTTATATTTTTTAATTCTTTTTGCAGCAGCTTTTGACATGTTACGTCTAACTTCTTTTGAAAACTTAAAACCTTTTCTTGCGTTTGAAAGTTTTATTTTTGCTTGACTTGCCTTCGTCCAGTGATCGACACCATATTTTTTTAAACAAGTTTCTTGAGACTTGTTTTTCATTTCTCCAGAAGCCCATCTTTCTGTTAGACCTTTTGAAAGCTTTTCTAAAGCTTCTTTGCTAAATTTTCTTTCGCCATTATCATATTGTCTTTTTAAAGTTTTAGACAATTTTTTATTTTGTTCTTCAGTTCTTTCATAAGATCCGTTTGTCTTTCTTGTTTCAACACCTTTTTTAAGTTTACAAGATTTACATTCCGTCTGTTGTTTAAGTTTAGTTTTATCTAAAAATTCTTTATTGCAAATATTACATTTTTTTTGTTGTAATGGTGATGTGTTCTTGTTTTTCTTTCTAAGCTTATAAGCACATTGTTTACTACATGTCTTTTGTGACCTCTTCTTATAAATTACTTCAAATTCTTTATTACATATTTCGCATTTGTTTTTAACGTATCTTGGCATACTACCTCCTTTAAGGTAAATATGCACATACTAAGTTTTTAAAATGTGCTGTGCGCATGAAGCCCGACAAATCTATCAGGTGGAATAATATTGCTTATTGACAATTTATGTCCTCTCTTTTTTATTTATTATAATATAATTAATATTAAATTTACACTTAAAAGATATACAAAAATGAATACAATAAAAAACAAACTAATAGTTGATAATTGAATAAATTTTTTAAAACAACTACTATAGAAAAGTTTTTATGTAGAAAAAAATAATAGCTCAAGCTATTAATGACAAAATATGTCTAAAATAATAATTAGAATATGTTATATGATTAGATTGAAGGTAAAATGTTGAAATGACAAAGTTAAACAAAAAAGAATTTAAGCAACTTTTAACAGAATGGAATGCTTATATTAATGAAAGATCAATTAAAGACTTTGGCAACTTTACAGGCATAAGAGACGAACAGGATAAATTTGTTAAGACTGTTCCTGTAGACTTAAATTTGTATGCAGTAGGTGACTATTATGTTGACGAAAAAATGAGCATGCCTATTTCTTATGTTTTATTAGAGTCTATGAAAAATAGCTCGTATGTTTTTCAAGAAATAAATAAAGGTTTAATTTTAGAAAAATCTGCCATTAACGAAATGATTGAAGTACTAGAGACTATTTTAAATAACTCTAATTTTACATATAAAGATAGAAAAAATAATTTAATAAAAGATGAGAAAATAAAAGAAAACTTAATTGTAAACTTAAAAACAATGAAGTCAGATCTTATTTCGCTAAGGTCAGATAAAGCTGGAATAATGTTGTATTTCCCTAGAATGGATAGCTTTGTAGATGATATGGCAGACGGTTCTATAAATAAAATAGGTAGTATAACAGACGAAGCAGTATGGAAAAATAGCTTGTCTTGGGAGTTAAAGCATGATGTTTTTCATTACTTTGAATCAATACTAGAAAACTCAAAATCAAATAGTTACAAATTTCTAAGAAATGCTTTTCTACAAAAAAATATATACAAAATATTAGTAAGCTTCGTGGTTCCTGATCAAATGCTAAAAAGCAAAGATCCATCTATAAGATTTGGTAGTAGCTTAAATGATGGAGATCATTTTGCAACCATAGTTCCTTATATAAGGTCACGTGAAAACAACGAGTCAAACAAAAAAGCATTTGTAAACAAGTGTTTAAAAATATCTAACGATAAAGGGATTACTCTTTCACAAAACGAGATTAATACTTTAAACGACTTTTTTGTAAACGCGCATAACTGCTATGATGAGATTGAAGTTATATTACAAGACAAGATTGTTATTCAACTAGCACATGGTTAATCAATAATAAGTTAAATGTTTTTAAGAAACTATATAAAGCTTTTAGTAAATTAAATGTTTTTAAAATATAATTAATTGTCAACAAATAAACAAGGAAGATAAAAATGAAAAAAACTTTAGAAACAAAATTAATACTTGAGACATGGGACAGATTTTTAAACGAGAGAGGTAATGGTTACGTATATACTTCTATCTTGAACAAAATAGAAAGAGAATGCGCTATTATATGCACTGATGCTAGCAATGGGGATATAATAAAAGAGCTACAAGAGTCAGGAGTTGAATTTAATGATGCGTCAATAGGTTCTGACGCGATATTTTTCGACAAGAGAAAATATCCTGAAGCAATAGACTATCTTGAAAGAAATCTTAGTTTTTACTCAACAAGTGATCATGAGGAACTTGATAGTGGTGACTCTGCACCAATTTTTATTGTAGACATTGAAAACTATGCAGGAGATTTTAATGAAGCAAGTTCATCACCTTCTTTTTCTGAGAAGTTTGAGTGGCTTATACATGATATAGGTCACATTCTTTATGAAAATAGTCATGGATTTGAAACGTTACCTTACTTTAATGAGTTGGACGAAGATACAATTAATAATTACAAAAAATTCTTAAATAATTCTTTAAAAATAAAAGATCATCAAGTAGATGTAGTAAACAAACTTAGACCAGATGCTGGCAAAACTGATGAAATTAGTCCTGACGAGATAAAAAGTGGAAAGGTTAACACAAGAAAAGGTGCGTCAGATCTAGTAAATGAACTTGCTTCTTGGTTTACTGAAATTAATTACACGAAATTTGTAGGTCATGATGACTTATTTCCAAGTATCATCTCTTACTGTCTATTAAGAATGCCAGCTCCTAACAACTTATCCGAGCTTAAAAAGCACATAGACTCTTTGCAGCTTTCTGACGTAGCAAAGCTTTATTTATTATTGGTAAACCACAAAGTCAATGAAGACTTTGACCCAGAAAATTCAAACTCCATACTGTTTTCAAGATTTAATAATAAAATAGTATTTTTTAATTAATACTGGGTTTCTACTTAAGCAATACACTGTGCATAAAAAAGGAACAACGCATGAGAGATTTATTAAATGAGTGGAGAAACTTTCTAAATAGCGACTTGCTCAATGAAATATCAATTAAAAGATTTCAAGAGAATTATCCTGAATTTGACACATCTAAATTTACACCACAGCTTAAAGGAAATACTGACTACTTAGATGTTATTTCAAACTCAATTAGAGCCGGACAAAATCACAGTCCAGATGATTACATTCAGCAGTTTGAGTTTTTTAAAAATTCTATTGAGCCTAGTAGAAATGACGAAGAGTTTTTGACTGTAAGAATTCCAGGTGACGAAGATATTTCTTTAGTTGGTAAAATAAATCAAGGATTTTGTTTAGCAACATACGATGATATACAACAGTTTCAACAAGCTAGAATGTATGTGCTAGGAAAAGGTAGCAAAAGAAATTTGACTTCTGCATACGTTTCATCGCTAGCTGAAGCTAACGAAGAAGACTTTGAGCTAGTTGCAGAAAATGAAAATTGGATTGTGTTTTATCCTAAGACAATAAAAGGATCAATAACTTTAGCAAGATCATACTGGGATGGTAGTAAAGTTTCTTATGATGAAACATTTAATCCTAGCAAAGGTTTTGGACAAAATACAGGAAAAATAAGCTGGTGTACATCTGTTTCTGGCGGCGGAAACATGTTTAATAACTATCATAGAAAACTTAATCTTCATATGTATTACTGCATTAATAAAATGCCTGGTAGTATAAATGATCCTGCAAGAAAATTATGTGTTAGCTTTGTAAAACAATCAGGAAATGTTGTCTTTCAAGGAGGCTCAGCATCTGTAGATGGAGATAACAAAGAGATTGACGAGAACGCAGCTAAATCTTACTTGGGCAGCATTTTAAGAAAATTAGTAGAAGATTCTTCACAAGAAAAGCGTCTAGAAATTGATTTTGAAAGTTATTATAGCTCTATTAGTTTTGAGCAATATTTAACAATGAGAGCTGCAAACGAACAAAATATAGAAGACTTTACACAAGAGTTCGGACAAATTGTTAAATACTCTAAAGACAAAGAAAAAATATCTAGACACGCTTTGTATGAAGACAAATCAGATATAATGAAGTCTTACGGTGAAATTGCTGTTGCTAGTAATAGAAATTCTAGCACTGACTTGTTGGAAGACTTAGCTTATAATGGAAGCCCTAGAGCACAAGTTGCTGCAGCAACAAACCCAAGTACTCCGTTAGAAGCAGCAATACATGTTGCAAACAATTCAGGAGATCAAGGAAAATGCACAATAGCAAAAAATCCTGATACTAATCCTTCTGTATTGTCTGTTTTATCAAAAGATAAGTCTGTCATGGTTCTTCTCTTTGTAGTTAAAAATCCTAACACGCCAAAAGAAGATCTTTTAAGATTAGCAAAGTATGGAGAAGATGGAATTAAATTTAAATTAGCTTCAAATAAAAATCTAAGCAGAGAAATAATAGACGTATTATATGAAGATGGTGACGAAATGGTTCATTTAGCAATTGCTAAAAACCTAAACACACCTACACAAATTTTATCAGACTTAGTTAATTACGACAACGAAAGAATACTATGCGCAATTGCAGAGAATGAAAACACACATCCTGATGTGTTATCAGGCATTGCTGAAAGAGGTAAAGAAAAGGCGAAAGCTATTGTTGCTAAAAACCCAAACACACCTACAGAAGTATTAACAAAACTTTCTAGACACGCTTCTTTAAATGTAAAATCAGGCGTAGCTATTAATCGCAATACAGACCCAGAAATTTTGGCAATGTTTGCAAAGTCAGGCGATCATAAACTAATCAAATGCATTGCAGGCAATACTAGCACACCTTATAAAATCTTAGTATCATTATCAGAATATGGTCCAAGTGATGCAAAAGAACTAGTTCGTAATAATCCAACTTATATTGCTAATCAAAATGAAAGCATGTTAAGAAACTATATAAAGCTTCTTATTGTCTAATCTTAAGTAAATTAATATGTCAAGAATGCAACATAAAGTATTTACACTTACAATAAAATAATAAATAGCAGTTATGTAACTTTAAAATTTATTAGATAACTTAATTACTCTATAATATTTATATTTATAAAAAAGGTTGTGTATATGAGCGATTTTTACGCGATATTAAAAGAATGGAATAAATTTTTAAATAGCGAACTATTAAATGAAGTAAAAGTTTCTGATTTTTTTTCAAATGAAAATGTCATTAATAAAATAGGACATGAAGTTTTTGAAAAAAAAGTTTACAATAGTAAAAAAAACAAATGGATAAAGCCTTTTAACGATAACGATTACGCTCAAATTCTTTACAACACTTTAGAATCTGATGAAGAAGTAGATATTCAAAAAGTAATAGACAATTTTGACATTGTAAAAGAAAAGATTTTAACGCCGTTTAATTCTTCAAATAGACCTATTACAGCTGAAGGTGGCAGAAAGTCTATAACTATATCTTCATTAAAAGATTTAACTTTCTCTAAATGCAATGAGTACATAGAGATAAAAAAAATAGGATCTTTAAGAACAGCTTCTTATATTAAGTGTCTTTCACAAAACTACAACAACAAAGACTTTGAGCTAGTAGGAAAAACAAGTAAATATTTAATTTTTTACCCTAAAACAGTGATAGGATCTATATCACTTGCTAGATCATATTATGACTTGCGTGCAAAAAAACTAGTATATGATACTAGCTTTAATGAAGGAGAAAAGTTTGGAGAAAAAATAGGCTCAATGGAGTGGTGTACTTCTATAAGCGGAAGTATAAATTATTTTAACAATTATCATGTAAATCAAAATATACACATGTATTACTTTATACAAATAAACTACAATATGTATGACAGTCAAAGAAAATTATGTGTTGGGTTAAGCAAAAAAAATGGCGAAATATCACTTGCAAATTCTCGTGATGTTTTTGTTGACGCAAATAATGATGCATTAGAAATAGAAAGTCTAGAACATTACATAGGTGAAGAAGGAAAAAGAATTATATTTAGCGATGCAAAAAAAGATTCAAGAAAAGAATTTACTAAGGAACAATATTACGTAGAAAAAACTTTAAAAGATTATATTGATTTAAGAAATCAGAACAACCAAAACCCTGAAGATATTTCAGAAGAGGTTGCTTTGATTATTAAATTTTCTAATGAAAAAAAAGAAATTGCAAACTATATCTGTGAGAATGATAACAATACTACATTGATCAAAATAGCTTACGAATCAGGCTTGATTGACTCTACGAATCATGAAAAAATATTGGAACATTTAGGTCATAATGAATTTATTTTGAGAAATATTCTTAGAACAACTGACAACAATAATATTATATCTAAAATAATAAATACAGGTTCTGAAAAAGAAAAAAAATATATTTCTGCTAATAAAAACGTGCCAATCGATATTTTGCAAGAACTATCCAAAGAAGATGTGTTTTTAATTAACTTGTCAGAAAATGAAAGCATAAATATGGAAATTTTTAAAAAAATAATATTTAGCAAACAGATAAATTATGGCATCGGTATTAAAAGAAATCTTTTATTGAACAAATCTGTTCCTTTGTCATTTAAAGTAAGCTTTGCGAAAACAGCTACGGAAGACGATGTACTTGATATTTTAATATCAGCAAACAATACTGACAAAGAGATAGAAGAAAAAGTATTGATTATATTTTTAGAAAGATATAAAAGCAAAAAAGATATTGTTAAATTTGTTCTATCTAATAGTGGCTTAAGTGCTGATAATTTTGTAAAATACGGAGAAAATATTATAGGTGCTTCAGCAATTGTATATAGAAAAGATATTCACGCCGACCTTGTCGCTGACGATATGACGCGAAGCATATACATTTTGGCGAACATTGCAGAATATACTGATGATACGAAAGTCATTGACTATATTTTAGAATCAAAAAAAGAGGTTATGGTTTTAATATCTATTCTTCACAATAGAATATGTCAAGAAAGTCATCGTGTTAAAATTGCTGAGTTGTGTATTAAAAGAAAGAGTAGATATGATGTCGTAAAAAGTTCAGAACATTTAGAGATTTTAAGAATTATATTAGCAGTCTCTAGAGACCCTAATACTATTGATAGAATATCTAAAGTAAGAGGCTTAACAGACACAGAATACAGAACTATTATTAGCAATAATGCTGCAAGAGTTGAAACTTTAAAATATGTTTATACAGTATGCTCTAAAAATTTAAAGCATGATGCACAAATTGCTATAGCTAGAAATAGATAAGAAGCTACAACAATAAAATCATTTTTTATCTAAACATACACTTTGCTAATTAATTTAATATATAAAAATAAATAAAAGGAAAAAAAATGTCGAGAATGTCAAATAAAGAATTTAAACAACTATTAACTGAGTGGACTAGAAAAATAATTAACGAGTCTGATGCAGCTAATTTAAAAGGAGAAAGACAAAAGCTTGAGTTTGTAAAAAATGCAAATCCTAGTAGCACACAAGACAGAAAAACTTTAGCTGTACTCTCTCAAGACAAAAGTGGAGAAGTTAGAAAAGCAGCTGCTTCTACGCAAGGTCTTAATGCGGAGCAACTTGCAAAATATTTCTCAGACGAAAGAAATGAAGCTGGAGACTTAACGTCAGTATTTTCTGCTAATAGAGAAAATTTTAATACTGCTGTATTAGATCATATATTTGATGCTGTAAAAAAATCTAAAACACTCGCTTATTTGTCGAATGTTTTTGCAACTCACGAAGATACTTCTGAAGATGTACTTGAAGAGTTAGCTGAAATTGGCATTAAAAATAGTAGCAGCATTTTGCTTAGAAAAATATTAGGTAATAGAAACTGTCCTTCTTACGTTAAAAAGAAAATACAATCTTCGATTAAAGACATGAAGTAAATTTAAGAGTCTACCAAGCGTTTACTTATCTTCAGGCAACCATTCTTCTACTTGTGGATGAAGCATTACTTGACTTTCATCAACAGTTTTAATATATTTTTCGTCACGAAACATAGATAGTTTTTTAATTATAGCATTTTGCAATTCAAATTGTTGCTCTCTAAGAAGCTGCATTTGAATCTGAGCATCTCGTAATCTTGAAATTAAAGCGCCCCTATCAGCATTTGCATTAGCTAATTTTTCTTTTAACTCGTCAATTTCAGCAGGGTCTCTTCCTGCAGCTATAGCTATCATACTTCCAATGCTTCCTGTTATAGTACCAATCATTCCTACTATAATATCTCTATTGTCTGCTTGTAAAGGAACGTATGAAAGAAACAATATCATTACTAAAACAAAAAATAAAAATATAACACTAAATATCCATCCTTTTCTTGCTTTTTCTGACTGATTGAACTCTTTTGATAAATCATCATCTTTATTTTTTTCTTTCATTTTTATATGCCTTAACTTATTTTTTGTTTTATTAAAAGTGTTATAAAGTATCTCATGTTTTCATAAAAATAAATAATGTAAAAATGAATATTGTCTATTGTGTCAAAATATCTTAGCAAAGGCCAGAAAATATAAACAAAATATATCATATACAGAAAACTAAGTCTCCAAAAAAAATATTCTATTAACTCTTTTGTTTTCTTATGCTTTAATCTTGTTTTTATTTTTTTATTACCACCAAGTCTTTTAACCTTTTCGTTAGACTGTGGCGGTTGCAAGTGTTTTTCTTCTGTACCTAGTGCGTATATTTGTTCTGGCTCTTTAACACCTTTGAAAGAATATAATCCAACCAAAACTACTAACGCATCTTTAGGTATAAAATTATTGCTTGATATTCTTGATTTAAAAACTAAAAAAGCCTTATGCGACATAAGAATTTGTTCTTCGCTGCATATTGACATTGTTCTAGCACATATATTTTTTCCTATACCTTCTATATTCATTCTTTTAGCGCCAACCTCTATTAAGCTTTGACTGGTCTTTGTTATTATCATTTCGTCCCAGTGAATGCCTAGTCTTGCCCTAAAAGGAAATTTATATTTAACAAGGCTGCGCTTGTAAGAAAATGAAAAAGAAATAGCATCAGATATAGTATCAAAATAACACAATGTGCCATCTGAAGCATCTATAAAAGTGCCGTTATTCTGATAAATTAAAGACATTATCAGTTTGTCATTTTTTGCAAACCACAAAGAAGATTTTACTGCACCATATCTTTGTACAAATCTAGTACTACCGATAATATCAGTCATTACTATAGCTATTTCTCTTCTTTTAATATCTTTTAATTGCATTTTATTTGTCTTTGTCAATAGAACATTTACAGTCTACAGGTAAATACTGACATTTGTCGCACAAATTATCAAAACATATACATTCTGTAGCATATTTTAAACATTTTTCACAATTAAGTATCTCGCATTTACATTCTTGACTTACACCACACATTACACAGACTGTAGGCTCTAAAGACCAGTCTACACTAAAATTTTTTTGATACTGACTAAGCTGTCTAGACTTTTTTTTCATATTGTGTAAACCCTTAAGTAGTCTTTAATTAAGTATCAAAAAAACTAAAGTTTTAGTGTATTTGCTGTTCAAGATCACTAATAACTAGTTCTAGTCTTTCTATGTGAAGCTCATATCTTGTTTTCCAAGTAGCAGCGTTAGGGTTGTTGTTTATGTAATTGTTTCTTGCTTCAACTCCAGACCTATATGCATTACTATCTTTTATTTCTTTTACGACATTATATAGATTGTCTATAGCATCTATAATATCTTTTTGATCATTTGATTTTTCATACTCAGTTAAAGCTTTAGAAAATTTTTCAAAATAGCTTCCTGTTTTCTTAAAAAGTCTAGAAAATACAGCAGGTCCTATATTATAAGACATATCGTACATTACAAAAAGTACATTAGTCGGTATATCATTGTTTGAAATCCAAGGTGAATATCTGTGTAAAAGACTAATATGGTCATCTAAAGAATAGTCTAAAATAGTTTTTGCATCTTTCTCTGATAATCCATCTACAGTAGCAATTTTTGTTTTATTTCCTTGTTTTATTCCATAAGATTCATAAGCTAGATTTACAGCTTTTTTAATAGCTTTTTCTTTTACATCAGCATTAGAAGAATTTAAGCCTGGGTGATTTACTTCTTTACCTGTTTTCCCATTTTTGTCAACATTTGTTCCGTAGCCTATAGTAACATTTCCATTATCATAATAAGGTAACGCACTAAAACTTTCATGATGTTTAATAAAGTCAATAAGCTCATCTTTGTCGACGCCTTTTGACCACATAATATCTTCTACGCTAAACTTTTCTTTGTAGTCTGGGTCGCCAACGTAAGAAAGATAATTAACAACCTTTTTTGCAGCATTATTAGCCCTAACATCGCTAGGATTGTTATCAGCTTTGTTTAGTGTAGACTTTTGTGAAACAGTTAGGCCAATGCCAGAAGCAGCTGCAAGAGCAAGAGCTATTTTCATAAGCTTGCCATTTTTTTGTTTTTTTATTTTACTTGTACTTGCTGCTTTTTGTATAGGCAAATCTGTTTTAACGTCATTATGAACATACTCGTCTTCTTCTTCTTCTTTACTATTAAAATTAGAAATAATAGGCAAGTCTGTTCTTACGTTTTGTCTGTTTTCGTTTTCTATTAAAAATCTGATATAGTTTTCTATTAAAATATCGCTCATATTTTCCTCTTTAAAACTAATTATCAGACTTAATTGTTTTATTTATTTTTTAGGAAAATATGAGAGTAGGTCTACGTTTTTATTTCTAGCTTCTTCAAGGTAAACTAGTGGATTATAATCTGTAATGTCATTTTCGATACCTGCGATTGATAACGCAATACCTTCTTGAAGTGTTATAGGCTCTCTACTAAATCCTATTTTTGATCTAAACTTTTCGCAAGACAACAAGTGATTACCTAGATAATCTGTCTGTGGGTGCCAGTTAAGAACATCTATTTTTTTGTTAAGCTGAATTGATATTTCTTGAATTATCTCTGACGTCTTTTTTGGACTTTCTACTGAAACATTAAAATCATTATTTCTCTCGTTACTTTCAATTGCTGAAACTATTGCATCGCAGAATGTAAAAACATGCATATAGTCCTTCATTTTCTCTGGGTCTAAAAACATATCAACGTTTTTTATATTGTTTTTAACACTGTATATTGTTTTAGCAATAAGTGAGTTAGGATCACCTACTCCTCCGTAAGCGAAAAGCGGTCTAAGAACAAGCCATTCTTTTGCTGAATTTTTAACAGTCATTTCTCCTGCATATTTTTGAACAGCGTAATGCGTAGAAGGATTAATGACGCTGTTTTCGTAAATTAATGAATCTTGATACCTAGGCGTGTCGTAAATAACAGTTGTACCGATATAAACGTTTAATATACCAGCTTCATTCGCAGCTTCAGTAATATTTTGTGTACCTAGCAGGTTTGTATTTACAGCTTTTTTAGAGTTAAGAGCAACAACATCTGTACCTACAACAGCTGCATTATGAATTACTACATCTATATTTTTTTCTTTAAAAGTTCTAGACCACAAGCTTTTATTGTTTCTATATACACATGGTTCGCCTTTTTTATTTTTATATGGCAGTATATCAACGCTTAGCAAAGAGATAAACTTATGACCTCTTCTTGTTATCTCTGTAATTAGATTTTGCGCGATAAAGCCTTTTTCACCTGTTATTGCAATGTTCAAACTATTATTCTCCATTTTATTGTTCAATTTTTTTCCAGCAAAACATAGTAGTATTTACTAATGTTCCATTTACAAGCAAAGTAAATACAAAATCAGGATGTGTCTTAACAGAATTTTCTGTTATTAGCAATCCTATTTCTTTACTTATTGTATTAATATACATTATTTTTCCCACCAATCATCAAATTGAGTAGGATCATCTATCATTTCATAAATAACAGCAGGTATAGAACCTACACATTTATAGTCAAACCACTCTAGACGAAGTTTAAAATCTTTTAGCGACTCATGAAGTTTTTTTTCTAAATGACCTTTTCCTTCGATGACTGATATGAGCTTTATTTTGTGCGGGTTTCCTGTCTGTAGATCACCAAGACGTCTTTTAGGATTGTTTGATCTGCCAATTTTTATTGACCCTGTAACGTCACTTTGAATAAAATATAAATGATCACTCACATCATTCTCCTTTTTTAAAATAATATATCAACTATGATTTAATAGTTGACGTTTCATATATTCTATTTAACTGATTATTTACTCTAAAGAATGTTGCGCACTTAGGCATTTCTTTAATGTTTCTTGCGCCTATGTAAGTGCAAGTACTTCTTACGCCGCCTAGTATGTCTTCTAGCGTAGAAGAAATATTGCCTTTATGTCTCATTCTAACAACCCTTCCTTCACTTGTCCTGTATTTTCTTATAGACCCTTCGTATTTATTCATAGCCTCAAAAGAAGACATTCCATAAAATACAGGCTCACCTTCAGCATCAGTTATCAGATTTTCAGTGTGGCCTGCCAACATTCCTCCTAACATAACAAAGTCTGCCCCACCACAAAATGCTTTTGAAATATCACCAGGGACAGTACATCCTCCATCTGACATAATTCTACCACCAATACCATGTGCAGCATCAGCGCATTCTATCACTGCTGATAGTTGAGGGCATCCTACACCTGTTTTGATTCTTGTTGTGCAAGCACTTCCGCTTCCAATGCCTACTTTAACAATATCTGCGCCTGAAAGTATTAGTTGTTCTGTAATCTCAGGCGTAACTACATTTCCTGCAATAATAATTTTATCTGGGTATTTGTCCCTAATTTTTCTTACAGCATCTACAAATTTCTGTGTATAACCATTAGCAACGTCAATGCAAAGAATTTTAATAGCATCAGATCCTGCTTTGCTAATCACATAATTTAATTTTTCTATATCTTCACTTCTAATACCTGTTGAGTAAGCTACATAATTTTGCAAATTGCTTTTCTTTACATAGCTAAAAAAATCAATAAGAACTTCGCTTTCGTAGTGTTTGTGAAGGCAAGTAATCATATTGTATTTAGCTAGCTCTATTGCAGCTGCAATAGAGCCTACAGTATCCATATTTGCTGCTACGATTGGCGTTCCTTCCCAAGAAGTTTTGTTTAAAAACTCTATTGATCTTGTCAGATTTACTTGACTACGTGAAGAAAGTGTAGATCGTTTAGGTTTGATCAAAACATCAGAGAAATCAAGTTTTAATTCATTTACTATTTGCATTTATATCCTTTTATAAAAAAAACCTTATATTTAATAATATAATATTTTAGTACTAAATTACACAAAAATGGTGAAAAATTATGAAAAACTTTAAAGAAATATACAAAGAATGGCAAAGCTTTATAAACGAAGCAAAATTTAAAGACTTTGACAAACTAATTATAGATGGGGAAATTCCAGAAGAAGTTATTAATACTTCAGTTATAATAACAAAGGGCAACGGGCAAAAAAAATGGGTTAAGCCTTTTAATGACCCGATATTCTCTGATATTCTTGTAAATACAATAAAGTCAGGTTCATTTAGTTCGATTGAAGATTTCATATCTTCATATGAATACTATAAAAAGTTTTACGATAGAATTCTAGCATCAGAGAACAACAGCATAACTATCTACCAAAAAGACTTTGATATTGAAACTTTAAAAACTCTAACAATAGATCAAATCAAAATAATAGCTAGAAATGATGATCTTTACTCTTTCGGCGGAAGTTCTAGCAGATATGAAAAAATACTATCTACAAGAGATGCTAATCATATTACTGTTGTATACGAAGATGAAAAAACAATGCTTGCTGTTCCTACAACAACTTCTGGGTCTATAGCTTTGGCAAGAAGTTATTTTGATCAACACGGAAACTGGAGATATGATGAAGTAGTAAATGGTAGAGGCAAAGTAATAGGTAGAATGTCTTGGTGTACTTCAATAACAGGCCAAAGTAATATGTTTAATAATTATATCACAGGAACTTTTAATACATTTATATACTACACGTCTAAAGATATGAGAAAATTCGTAAACAATGACAAGTTCAGAAAGGTTTGCTTTTGCTGGGAACAAGACGATGATTCTCCTGATCAAGTAATGATAACTAAAGACTCACATAAATTTGTAGATGGTGACAATAATCCTGTAACAGAAAGTGATGAAAATGGTTTTTCTTTTCTAAGAAAAATAGCAGGACAAGACGCCGTAGATGTGACTAAAAAGTTTCTTGGCACTGACGAAAGATTTACCAAGCTAACAAAAGACATACTAGAAGTTGTATACAGCGGTAACCCAAGTAAAATCAAAAGAATGTTAAGCATTATTTTTAGTCCAACTATTAAAGCCTTACAATCAGTCACAAAAAATAAAAACGCTGAACAGTTTGACTATGACTCACTCTTTTCTGAGTTAGAATCTAAGACTATTGAGCATTTATGTTTCCAAAGAGATGTTGTTAATAGTGACGCTTACTTTTATATTTTAAAGCACTATCACGGATCTTATGTGAATATTACTCCGTGCAAAACACCACCAACTAAAAAGGCTGAGGATGATATCGTTGAATATCTTGAAAGCAAGATAGAGAGTAACGATATCGGAACAAAAGAAGAAAAAATTATTATTGGATTCAGCAGATTTAAATCTGTCATGGATAGATTAGACCTAAGAAGACCCGCTATTGATTTTTTTGAAAAGTTATCAATATCAGCTAGTAGAAGAAGTATATCTTTAGACGCTAAAAAAGATGCGTCCGACAGCAAATTATTTCCAGCATACTATATTTTATTAACAAAATATGAAAACATTAAATATAAAAAATCAATAATTTATACACTATATTCGTTTAAGTATGATTTAACTGATAGCTTAATTTCTAAGCTTAAAGAAAACAGTAAGGTGCTATTTGATTCTGACGAAGAAAAATTAATGTTTGTCAACAAATACTATAATGCTGCATCAGCAAATATTAAAAATTGCTCAAATGAACGTTTACATAATATTTATAACTTTTCAACAATATTAGGAGAAGAAGCATTAAATATGCATGTAAACGTAATAAAAGAAAATGTTAGAACAAAAACGAAGAATAATTTAGAAATTTATATTTATATGATTGCTTTTAGCATCTTTGAAAATGCAATTAAATCAAGCGATGATAGATCAATGTCAATGTATAACTACATTATAAAACAAGCAAAGCTTGTAGATAAAAATGTTTTACTAAAAAAGAGTAGAAATTTAATACAGCGAATAAATGACAGTAACATAGACTTTAACGTATCAATGCAATTTACTAATGCTTTTATAAGACTTTTAGAGGCGACGCCTGATGATGAGATTTTTTCTACTGGTCTAATTGTTTTAGTTCACTTTTTCTTTAAGTGCAAAGGCGAACTTGGTGCAAAGTGTACTGCTATCATAAACAGATTTAACAATGCACAGTAAAGCTTGATGTAATATTTATTCTATAACAATTATATCTTCTCTATTAGGACTATAAGAAACATACTTTACATTTATCCCAGTCAGATCCTCTATCATGTTAACGTATCTATTAAAGTTCCTATTTAAAGAACCGTCGATTTCTATTAAACACTTCCAGCCGTCTAATTCGATTTCTTTGTTACTATATTTAACAATAACTTTTTCGAGGCCACACATTACGTCAGCTTTTGTTAATGCTAGACACGTGTAACCATTTAACATGTTAGTATAGATGAGCTGATCTAGATCAAGCCATCCGCATCTTCTTTTTCTTCCTGTTACTGTGCCAAACTCATTTCCTTTTTCGACAAGAATATTACTT
>Ga0209137_1000744_pt1 | contig 33498 bp, 28 predicted proteins | sample SaaInl5LU_22_DNA_FD_184642 | JGI IMG/M metagenome (GOLD analysis project Ga0209137, IMG submission 184642) | Marine microbial communities from expanding oxygen minimum zones in the Saanich Inlet - ESP_105LU_22_DNA (SPAdes) (version 2) | ecosystem: Environmental > Aquatic > Marine > Intertidal...
AATGCGCGGCTGAGGTACTTTAAATATACGCCTTGGCCACCGGAAAAAGGCGCCGATCGGTAGCCGGTTAAGGCGATTCGCAACGGCTTTTCAGCAACGCCAACGACCTGCGCAGCAGCGCAGACAGGGGCGGTATCAGGGCAAATAACGGGGGCGTTGATGGGCATGCTCCTTCAGTGCTCAAACCAGCACTCAAATCAGCGGGCTAGTGTAGCAGCAGTTGAGGCGATTAGTCCCTAACGGTGTCGATTACGCCCATAAGCTCAGGGATTTAAGGACAAGTTGTTTGCACCCCGCTACACTGGCCGGCAGCGCAAATGGCAGAGGTTCGCATGTCCATACAGACCGCCTTTAAAGGCATTATTTTAGCCGGCGGCTCAGGCACCCGCTTGCACCCGCTCACCAGCACGGTCAGCAAACAATTGATGGCGGTTTACGACAAACCGATGATTTACTACCCGCTGGCGACACTGATGCTGGCCGGCATCCGCGACATTCTCATTATCACCACACCTCGAGACCAGGCCGCTTTTGCGGAGTTACTCGGTGATGGTAGCCAATGGGGCATCAACATCGAATATACGGTGCAACCGAGCCCCGACGGGCTGGCCCAGGCATTCATCCTCGGCGCAGACTTCGTCGGCAATTCGCCTGCGGCCCTAGTGCTCGGTGACAACATCTTTTACGGCGGTGGCCTGACCGGTAAATTGCGCTCCGCGGCCAAACGCGAGAGCGGTGCCTCGGTATTCGCCTACTACGTTCAAGACCCCGAGCGCTACGGCGTGGTCGAGTTTGACAAGGCAGGGCGCGCTATCGATATCGAAGAGAAGCCTGCCAAACCCCGTTCCCATTACGCGGTGACCGGTTTGTATTTCTACGACAATGACGTGGTCGATATTGCACGCAGCATCAAACCCTCACCTCGGGGTGAATTGGAAATCACAGACGTCAATAAAGCTTATTTGAACCGCGGTGATCTGCAGGTGGAAGTGATGTCTCGGGGTACCGCTTGGCTGGATACCGGTACACACAATTCACTACTCGATGCGGGTAACTTCATTCGCGTGGTGGAAGAGCGCCAAGGGTTAAAAATTGCCTGCCCAGAAGAGATCGCCTTCCGCATGGGTTATATCGACGCCGAGCAATTGCTCGCGCTGGCAAAGCCGCTAGTCAAAAGCGGATACGGTGACTATTTAACCGCCGTACTCAATGACGACGGAGTCTATTTTGATGGAATGTGAAGCCACCCCATTAGCCGGAGTTGTTGTCCTAAAGCCCAAGATATTTGGCGATGAACGCGGCTTTTTCCTCGAGACTTGGAACGAGCGGGTACTGGCAGATTTAGGGATAAAAGCGAAGTTTGTGCAGGATAATCACAGCCGTTCGCGGCAGGGCATCTTGCGCGGCATGCACTACCAAACCGAGCACACCCAAGGCAAGTTGGTGCGTGTTTCTGCCGGCGAGGTCTTCGATGTGGTCGTTGATGTCCGCGCCGACTCAGCAACCCTAGGCCAGTGGTTCGGTATTACCCTGACCGCAAGCGGCCAGGAGCAGCTGTGGATACCACCGGGATTTGCGCACGGCTTTTATGTGCTCAGCGACAGCGCCGACTTCCAATACAAATGCACCGATTACTACCATCCAGAGAGCGAAGTAAGCCTCGCGTGGGACGACCCGAGCGTCGCCATTGATTGGCCGCTGGTCAACGGTGCGGCCCCCGATCTATCGAGCAAAGATATGGCAGGCAAAGCATTCGCCGATATCCCACTGATTCGCGCTTAAAACCGCTAATGCCAAGTAAAGGCGCGGTTAGTGCAAAAACCGCGCAGAACGTGGCGCTAACCGCGTGCCAACAGCGGACGCCACCAAGCTTCATTGGCAAGATACCAATCGATAGTCTTTTGAATACCGGTTTCAAAGGTTTCCGCGGGGCTAAAACCCAGCTCCCGTGAGATCTTGCTGGCATCGATAGCATAGCGCCAGTCGTGGCCCGCACGGTCCTCGACGAAGGTAATCAAATCTGTCGCCGAACCGCCCTTTGCCTGCACAGCCTGCGGGAAGCGCGCAGCCAATGCCGGGTCACTGGCAAAACGTTGGTCCATCGTCTGGCAGAGTAAATTGACGATATCGATATTCGCCCACTCATTATTGCCGCCTATATTATAGGTCTCTCCCGGCACACCATGATCAAGCACTGCGGCAATACCGCGCGCATGGTCCTGCACAAATAACCAATCCCGAATATTGGTGCCATCACCGTACACAGGCAGTGGGCGGCCATCGAGAATATTAGTTAGGCACAGAGGGATCAGCTTCTCGGGAAAATGAAAGGGCCCGTAATTATTTGAACAGTTGCTTCTTGTGACCGACAAACCATAGGTGTGATGGTAAGCGCGCACCAAATGGTCGCTGCCAGCTTTCGAAGCCGAGTACGGGGAATTTGGCTCGTAACGAAGATCTTCGGTGAAAGCAGGGTCTGTTGGCTTTAAAGAGCCGAACACCTCATCAGTAGAAACGTGATGAAAGCGATGCGGCTTACCACTGCCGGTGAGCCATGCCGAGCGCGCTGCTGCCAGCAGTGTATGAGTGCCAACGATATTGGTTTGAATGAAAGCGTCTGGACCAGTAATGGAACGATCCACATGGCTTTCGGCGGCAAAATGCACTAACGTGTCGATATCGTGCTCGGCAAGGGTATTGGCTACGATCGCCGCATCGCAGATGTCACCGTGCACAAATTGCACTCGCCCACTCGCTTCCAAAGGCGCCAAGCTCGCACGATTACCCGCATAGGTGAGCGCGTCAAAGGCAACGATACGATCTTCGGGATGTTGTTGTGCCCAGTGGTAAACAAAATTGGCGCCTATGAAACCGGCCGCGCCGGTGACCATGAGTGAACGGGTCATCGTTTAATCCTTAACCTTTCCGTGCTTATCGCAGTTCTGACAACATGGTGCGCAACTGCAGTCGCCAATGCTGGCCTACCTCGCCGGTCAGCGCCCGTGCCTTTGATTTATCGAGCACACTACAGCTCGGTCTTTGTGCAGGCGTCGGATACTCACTGGCCGGAATTGGCCCAATAGCAACATCCCGATGTAATAAGCCCAGTGCGGTGGCCTCTTCAAATATGGCTACTGCAAAGTCGTACCAGCTACAGGCACCCGCATCGCTCCAGTGATATACACCATAAGCGTGGGAATTTTGCAGTAGTTGCCAGCAAATTTTGGCCAAACCCCGCGCCCAAGTCGGTGTGCCAATTTGGTCTTCAACCACATTTAATACATCCCGCTCGGCCATCAGCTTGAGCATGGTTTTGACAAAATTACCGCCGTGTCGCGAGTATACCCACCCGGTACGTACGATCAGTGCATCAGCGCCACTGACTAATACCGCGGCTTCGCCTGCTAGTTTACTGGCACCATAGACACCCAGCGGATGGGTTTGTGCGCCTACGGTATAGGGTTGCCCCGAGCGGCCATCAAAAACAAAGTCCGTAGAGACGTGTAACAAGCGGATACCTCGGGCTGCACATTCATCGGCCAAGTGTGCTGGGGCATCGCGATTGGCCGCGTAGGCTTGCTCCGGCTCTGTTTCGGCGCGATCAACCGCAGTGTAAGCGGCTGCATTGATGACGAAGTTGGGAGCAAGCTCAGCCAATACTTGGCTGACGCGCGCTGAATCGCCCAGATCCAGTTCGCGGCGTGTCAGTGCGCAGACATCAAGCGCGGTTGGCGCGGTGTACTGTAACTCGCAGCCCAACTGCCCTGCCGCACCCAAAATCAGTACCCGTTGACGCTCGTCGATCACGTATCAAAACCCCGATAGCATAGTAATTTTTACCGACCAAGACTGCGCTTGAAAGAGGACACCACCGAGGCCGCTCAGCGCAACACAAGGCTCGGGAGCCGAGTGTAGACACCGCGCATCAAGTAAGACGAGCTTCAATCCAATCGCAATAGGCGGCGACGATATCATCGCCTTCCGGCTCGTTAAAAATCTCATGGAACAGGCCGGGGAAAATTTTGAGGGTTTTGTCACTGGCACTAATCGCCGCGACAAAAGCCTCGGAGCCCTCGGGCGCTGCCATAGTGTCGGCACCGCCATGGCAGACCAACATAGGCAGCGTAATCGTCGCGGCTTCAGACATCACATGCGCCATGGTCGCAAAAATTGCCACCGCAAGACCTGCGGTCACTTTACCGTGGTTGACCAGCGGGTCGTTATTGTAGGCACTGACCACCTTCGGATCACGACTCACGCCGCTGGCATCCAGCGCCATGACGCCCAAGCCGGGCGCGACTTTGGCCAATAATTTAGCAATCCATTGCACAATCGCGGGGGGTGGTTCAGCCGCCGCAAAAGCGGGGCCCGACAACAGTGCACCCTGATATCGCTGCTGCTGATCCAACAAGATACGCGCCGCCAGTAAGCCACCCATACTGTGGCCGAGCAAAAAACAGGGTGTCTGGGGATAATCTGCGTCGATCATGCTGCGTAATGCATCGACCGCAGGCAGATAATCGTCAAAACTACGGACCATGACTCGAGTGCCGGGTGATTCACCGTGACCGAGATGATCGGGCGCGACTACCGCCAAGCCACGGGCGCACATCAAAGACGCCACTTGCTGATAACGGCCGCTGTGCTCGCCCAACCCGTGTAATAACAACACCACCGCCTTGACCGCGCCCTCGGGGCGCCAATGCCGGTATCGGACGCCGCTGGGCAGTGTTTCCATGGGTTGTGTCTGATTCAACGAGGCCATGCGTCGCTCCTTTGTACCGTTCGCAATTGGCGCGAACCGGGGTTGCTGGGCGTCAACCACCCAGCGCACCTCATATTATTAGTCTTCTACAGGGGTCAGCCAATCGGCGTAATCTGGCTGCATGCCGCGCACGGCTTCAAAGTAGATGCGCTGCACTAACTCAGTCACCGGGCCGCGACCGCCGTTGCCAATCGCACGGCCGTCGAGCTCACGAATGGGAATCACCTCCGCAGCTGTACCGGTGAAGAACGCTTCATCGGCCACATAGACCTCATCGCGGGTGATGCGCTTTTCACGGATTTCGTAGCCCTGGTCCCGCGCAATCTGAATAATCGAGGCGCGGGTAATGCCCTCCAAGCACGAGGTCAGATCGGGGGTGTAGATGATGCCATCGCGCACCAGGAAGAAGTTCTCGCCGCTCCCCTCCGCCACGTAACCTTCGTTGTCGAGCAATAGCGCTTCTTCGCAGCCGCTATCAATGGCTTCGCGCAACGCCAAAATCGAATTGATGTAGTTGCCGTTCGCCTTAGCCTTACACATGGTGATGTTCACATGATGGCGGGTGTAGCTTGAGGTGCGAACGCGAATACCACGATCTCGGGCCTCAGGGGCCATATAAGAGGGCCAAGCCCAGGCGGCAACCATCACGTGGGTCTGTAAATGTTCGGCGCGAATACCCATGCCTTCAGAGCCCAGGAAACACATGGGCCGCAAATAGCCCTCTTGCAAGCCATTGACGCGCACAACTTCACGCTGAGCAGCGTTCAAGGTGTCTTTATCGAAGGGCATTTTCATCTGCAGAATATGCGCCGAGCGAAAAAGCCGATCGGTGTGCGCTTGCAATCGAAAGATGCAGGGACCGCGGTCCGGCGTGGCATAGGCGCGGACACCCTCAAACACACCCAAACCGTAATGGAAGGTATGCGTGAGTACATGCACCTTTGCATCCGCCCATGGAACCAGTGTGTTATCGAGCCAAATTTGTCCACTCAGTTTGGACATGTCCATGCTAAACCCTCTCTCTCACCAAATGTGTTAGCGATTTTATTCGCACTATTTATTGTGCTTCGATACCCGGCAGACCAGGTAAAAGCTGATTTCTTACCCGCACAACGTTTTCACGGTGTGCTAAAAACTGTTCGCAACTGCCACACCCAGGCAGACGCTGTAAGCCCGCGTGGTGCTGCGCCGAACGAAATGCCAAATAGGCCAGCCGCAATGATTCAGCAGAGGCCTCTGCTAGCAGCCCCGCTTGTGCGAGGGTTTCGAGTAGGCGAACAACGTCCGACCACTGGGTGAGCGCCGGCGTGTTTTGTGCATGTGCAAGAACAAGGTATTGCACCACAAATTCGATGTCGACAATACCACCCGATGAGTGCTTTAAGTCGAATTCACCCCGCTTTTGGGGTGTTTTTGCCGCCAACGCTTTAAACATCTTTAACCGCATCTCAGCCACGGATGCCGCAAGTGTCTGGGCATCACGGGATTGCCTGAGAATATCGCCGCGAATCATCGTCAAGTCAGCCATCAGTCGCGCATCACCGGCCACGACACGGGCCCGTACCAAGGCCTGATGTTCCCAAGTCCATGCGGACTCACGCTGATATTTCTCAAAGCCCGTTAACGACACGGCGATTAGACCTGAGTCGCCGTTAGGTCGCAGCCTGAGGTCGACCTCATAAAGGCGGCCGGCCAGCTGCCGCGTGTCGAGAATGTGCACCATACGCTGGGCTAGGCGGGTAAAGAAACGAACATTATCGGCAACCCGCGGCCCGGCAGTTTCACCACGACCGCCATCAAAAACAAAGACCAAGTCGAGGTCTGAGTCATAACCCATTTCGATACCGCCAAATTTCCCGTAAGCCAGCACCGCAAAACCCGGGGCGCTCCCTTCGGCATTGCTCGCGGGTTGCGGCTCGCCATAGCGCCGAACCAACTCGGCCCGGGCAATGTGCAATGCGTGCTCAACAATGACTTCGGCGAGGAAGGTCAAGTTGTCACTGACCTTCATCACCGGCAGCCGATCGGTCAGCTCGCTGGCGGCGACGCGCAAGGTGGTGGCATCTTTGATGCGCGCCAAGGTATACATCTGCTGCTCGAGATCATCTTCGGGGATGCGCAGTAGCTGCTGGCGCAGTTCGCTTTGCAATTCATCCCGGGTGGGTGCGTGATACAAACGCTTACTGTCGAGCAGTTCATCCAGCAAATCAGGGCGGGCGGCGAGCTTTTCTGCAATCCAAGGACTTTTGGCCGCCAAAAATGCCAGCTCCCCCAGCGCGCGCGGATTCTCCTCCAAAAGAACCAAATAGGCACTGCGTCGCGACACCGCTTCGACGAGAGGCAACAAGCGCAGCAAGGCGGTGTCTGGCGCACCACTGGCAGCGGCGGCCTCGCACAGTCGCGGTAAAAATCGCTCGACTCGCTGGCGGCTGTCGCCTTGAAGGAACTGCATCCACGGGGTATCCCACAGCGCCTCAATCGCCGACCAACTGTTGGCCGCATCAACAAACCCCCAGTCGGCGAGTGCTTGCGCCGTCAGCTGGCGCATCAACAACGGTGCCGCACTGGGGGCGGCCTCGCCTTCGGGCGGTGCAATCAGCTCACCAAAGTGGTGGCTGACCCGCGCGCGATGGGCGTCTAAGTGCGCCGACAACGCCGTCCAGTCCGGTTGCGCCATGATCACCGCGAGTTGTCGCTGCGTCAGCGGGTCGTCGGGCAGGGTTTGGGTTTGCCTATCCGCCATGCCCTGCAAACCGTGTTCACAATTGCGCGCGAACCGATAAGCCGCCAATAATTCGTCGACATCCGCTTGCGGCAGCAATCCTTCAGCGGCCAACGCATGCAGCGCCTCCACCGTGCCGCGGAGCTGAAGCTGGCTATTGCGACCGCCATAAATCAACTGTAAACACTGAGTGATAAACTCAATCTCACGAATACCACCGGGCCCTTTCTTAATATTGGCGCCCAAATTTTGGCGCAGCGTCTCTGCGGTGATCATGCCTTTCATGGCGCGCAGTGATTCAATCACACCAAAATCGGTATACCGGCGGTAAACAAAGGCCTTGAACATGGCCAATAGCGGTGCAATCGCCGCCTCGCTGCCGGTGATAGGGCGCGCCTTCATCATCGCGTAGCGCTCCCAATCCCGACCTTGCTCTTGGTAATAGAGCTCTAGGGCGTCGTAGTTGCACACCAAAGCGCCACTATCGCCATAGGGGCGCAATCGCATGTCGACACGAAAAACAAAGCCATCGACGGTCACCGCATCGAGCAAGCGGATCACCGCTTGGCCGAGCTTGATGAAAAACTCCTGATTGCTGACACAATCGCGACCACCTTGGGTCATGCCCGCTTCGGGATAAGCAAATATCAGATCGATGTCCGAGGAGACATTGAGTTCACCACCACCCAATTTGCCGAGCCCCAACACGACAAAGTCCTGAGCGGTGCCAGATTGCGCGCCGATGGGCTGGCCATAACGCGGGGCTAACTGGCTTTGCGCACGGGCAACTGCGGCGCGAATGCAGGCATCCGCCAAGTGCGTCACATCCGCCAAAGTTTCGCCCAGATCAGCCCGGCGAGTGAAATCCCGCCAGATCAGGCGCAGCATTTCGCGCTGCCTAAAGCGGCGCAATGCCGCCATGAAATCCGCCTCAGGCATGACCTGAGCAGCGGCGTGCGGCACTGATGAATTGCCGGCCTTGTGGAGTTGACCGTCAACTGCGGCAGCAAGTCGCGCATCCCAGGCGCTCGCGCTGTTTTCACGGGCTGCTAAAAAGCTGCCATCGGTCAATGCAGCCTGCAGCCAAGCGGCGTGACGGCCAGACTGCTCAGTAATAAAACGGCTAACCGCCAATAATTGTTCGAATTCTTCGCGCAGCCCCAGCGCATCGAGCACCCGCTGCAACGCGGTAAAATCTTCAGCCGCGGCGAGCGCATCGATACGCGACCAGGCGTTGTCGCGGGTAGCAGAAAGCTTTTCAGGTAGCGCCAATGCTCAATCCTCTAACGCGGGTGCTACCCGCAGTACTTCCTCGATTGTCGTCTCTCCGCGCTCAACTTTTTCAGCGCCCGCCAGGCGTAATGGAGTCATGCCACCTTTGACCGCTGCGCGGCGAATATCGCGGGTCGATTGGCCCTCAATAATGTGTTCTTGCAACTCAGGGTCAGAAACCAACACCTCATAGATACCCTCGCGGCCGTAGTAACCGGTGTCACGACAGCGGCGACAGCCAACTGGGCGATAGACCTGGGCAGGCATGGGCATGGCAGAACCCACCAAGGCCAGCCAACCCGAGGCGTCGGTGTCCGCAAGCTGCTTGCAGCTATTACACAAAGTGCGAACCAAGCGCTGGGACATCACACCGCGCACCGTCGCGCGAATCAAAAAAGCGGGCACACCCAATTCATTGAGGCGAGAAATCGCCCCCGGCGAGTCGTTAGTGTGGAGGGTTGTCAGCACCAGATGGCCGGTGAGCGCAGCCTGAATGGCCATGTGTGCGGTTTCCAAGTCACGGATCTCACCGACCATGATGATATCGGGATCTTGACGCATCAGCGCGCGTACACCAGCCGCAAAATCTAGGTCGATGCTGTGATTAACCTGCATTTGGTTAAACGCCGGTTCAACCATTTCTATGGGGTCTTCAATGGTGCAGACGTTGACCGTCGACGTTGCCAAGCGGCGCAGCGTTGAATAAAGCGTCGTGGTTTTACCCGAGCCGGTAGGCCCTGTAACCAACACAATCCCCGTTCCCGAACCGATCATCGCTTCCCAACGGCTGAGATTGTGATCGGTCAAACCCAGTTCTTCGAAGGTCTTCAACAAGACGTCCGGGTCAAAAATACGCATGACCAGCTTTTCACCAAACGCCGTCGGCAAGGTCGATAAGCGCAGTTCCACCTCGTTTCCCTCGGGGGTTCGCGTCTTTAAGCGACCATCTTGCGGGCGGCGTTTTTCGGCCACATCGAGGCGCGCCAGAATCTTAAAGCGACTGGTGACCGCCGAGCCAACCGCGGCGGGTAATTCATACACTTTGTGCAAAACACCATCGATACGCAGGCGGACATTACTGATTTCTCGCCGGGGCTCAATGTGAATATCACTGGCGCGCTGCTCAAACGCGTACTGCAATAGCCAGTCAACCACGCTGACGATGTGTTGGTCGTTAGCATCGGGTTCACGATTAGAACCGAGCTGCAGCATGGATTCTAAATTGGTGATCTGATTACCCGCTTCGCCACGGGACGCACCGTGAGCGCCGCGCACAGAGCCCGCCATGGTATAAAACTCATCGGTCAGGCGAGCGATTTCTCGGGGGTCAGCCAGCACACGCTTAATGGGACGCCGCACGACATGTTCTAAATCGCGTTCCCAACCGCGCACCAGCGGATCGGCGCTGGCAATGACCACCTCATCGGGCTTTACCTCAACCGCTAAAATATGGTGCCGCTGTGCAAAGGCGCGGGACATCACATCGGAAACCGCCGCCACGTCAATCTTCAGCGGATCAATATCATAGGCCCGCTGACCGGTCTCCTCCGCCAAAAAGGCGAGCAGGGAATCCATATCGTGAACTTCGCCGGGTCGCGACAGATCGGGGAGCCGCTGCTCCGCCAGATAAACCAAGGGATGCATGGCCGAAGCGGATACCCCGCGTAAACGGGCCAAGTTCTTGGCCGACAACTTACCCGCACGGGTCAAGCCCTCAGCCAGCGCAAACAGCGAGAGGCGGCTTTCGGATGGCAACTGTAAGTATTGATTCATAATGGCAGTCTACGTGTTGTATGGGTCCCGGCCCAGTCGATTCTACCCGTCAAACCTTGTGAACGTTGGCGGTGTCATAAGTTTTTCAAACTACTTATACTCGCGGGCACAAATTTTCGCTTGATCTTTGATCACCGCACCTTGTCGATCTACCACAACCCGCGAGTGGGTTACCGCCGGAGCCAAACCCCCATGGATATTATCGCCAATCACGGCATGCTACTGCTTGTTCTGGTCAGTGTATTCGGCCTTTATATGGCCTGGGGTATCGGGGCCAACGATGTCGCCAATGCCATGGGCACCTCGGTGGGTGCGCGCGCACTGACTTTGCGCCAAGCTATTTTAGTCGCGGCGGTGTTTGAGTTTCTCGGCGCCTTTTTAGCAGGTGGTGAGGTCACATCTACCATTCGCAAGGGCATTATTGATCCCGCGGTGTTCGTCGATATTCCCGAACAATTTGTGTACGGCATGACCGCCGCGCTGTTGGCCGCAGCCACTTGGTTAATGGTTGCCAGCGTGCGCGGCTGGCCGGTATCCACCACCCACTCCATTGTCGGTGCGATTGTCGGCTTTGCCAGCGTCGCCATTTCAGTCGATGCGGTGCACTGGAATAAAGTCGCCTCTATCGCCGCCAGCTGGGTGGTCTCGCCGCTGCTCGCGGGCACCTTGTCATTTTTATTGTTCACCAGCGTTCGCAAACTGGTGCTCGACCACGAAGACGCCACCGCACGGGCCATCAAATTCATTCCCGCGTATATGTGGATTGTGGGCTTTATGATTTCGATGGTGACGCTCACCAAAGGCTTAAAGCACGTGGGTATGAGCCTCGACTTGGGCACGGGCTCAAGCTTTGGGGATGCCGCTGTATTTTCCCTCGGTGTAGGTCTTGCAACCAGCGCCTTGGGCGCGATGCTGTTAAAGCGCTTAACCCGCAACAACGCCACGGTAGGTATTGAACGTATTTTTGGCATTTTGATGATTTTCACCGCCTGTTCGATGGCCTTTGCCCACGGCTCTAACGATGTGGCCAACGCCGTTGGTCCACTCGCAGCGGTCGTGCAAACGATCCAGTCAGGGGGGGAAATCATGGCCAAGTCGAGCATGCCTTGGTGGATTTTATTAATCGGCTCGGTGGGCATAGTGGTAGGCCTCGCCACCTTCGGCTGGCGCGTCATCCAGACCATTGGCCAGCGCATTACCGAACTGACTCCCAGCCGTGGCTTCGCAGCCGAGCTCGGTGCCGCCGGCACTGTCGTGTTGGCATCTGCCACCGGATTACCCATATCAACCACTCACACCTTGGTCGGTGCCGTGCTCGGTGTCGGTTTTGCGCGCGGCATTGCCGCGGTCAATTTGGGTGTGGTGCGTTCAATTGTGGTGTCGTGGCTGGTCACACTGCCGGTCGCGGCAGTACTGGCGATTGTGTTCTTCTATCTGCTGCGCGGTATTTTCGGCTGACGCACCACGGGGCCTGCGCGGCATAATTGCGCAAGCGCCTAACGCTGATTTCCGTTAATCTTTTCGCTTTAATCGCGCAGAGAGAGCTTGCGAGTGAAACTCGATAGCAACAACATCAACTGGTTCAGGCACACGGCGCCTTATATTAAGGGTCACCGAGGTAAAACCTTCGTGATTTATCTCGGTGCGGGCGCACTCGAGTCAGAGTCCCTCACACCGCTAATACACGACCTCGCCTTACTGCACAGTCTGGGAGTTCGCTTGGTGTTGGTACACGCGACCCGCTCAATGATTGAACAGGCGCTCAGCGCACTTGCTATCGAGGGCCGTATTCACCGCGGCGTGCGGGTCACCGACCCAGACGTGTTGGGGGTGGTTCGCGACGTCACCGCAGCCCAGCGGCTACAACTCGAGAGTCTGTTGTCAATGGGGCTACCCAGCTCACCCATGCGCGGCGCGCGGCTGCGCGTCGTCAGCGGCAATTTTGTGACCGCGCGGCCATTGGGTGTCGTCGACGGCGTAGACTTTCAATTTACCGGCGCGGTACGGCGCATCGATACCGCCGGCATCATGGGCGCGCTGGATCAACAAGGTATTGTTTTATTGTCGCCACTGGGCTTTTCACCCACCGGCGAGGTCTTCAATCTCAGTTCAGACGAGCTGGCGACCGCCGCGGCGATCAGTGTTGGCGCCGACAAGCTCATTATGCTGCAAGAGCACCAGGGACTGCTTGATGAGCGCGGCGCATTGGTACGACAGTGCACGGTCGAGCGCGCCAAAGCGCTGCCCGCTATCGATGCGGCGCAACAGCTGGTGCGCGACGCCGCCTGCCGCGCCTGCGACCAAGGCGTGCCACGCGCACATATTCTCAGCTACAACGACGATGGCGCCTTGCTTGGCGAGCTGTTCACACACGACGGCGCCGGCACGCTGATCAGCCGTAATGACTTTGAGCGGGCGCGCCCCGCCACCGCCGATGATATCGCTGGGGTACTGGAGCTGGTCCAACCCCTTGAAGAAGCGGGTATTTTGGTGCGCCGCTCGCGAGAGCTGCTCGAACAGGAAATCGATCGCTTCCGAGTACTGGAGCGCGACGGGCGACTCGTCGCCTGTGCGGCGCTGTATCCTTTTATTGAGGAGAAATCCGCGGAACTGGCCTGTATTGCCATCGATCCGGAATACCGGCGGGATGGCCGCGGTGAAAAATTGCTCGCGATTTTGACCGAAGAGGCGCGTAGCTTGGGTATTGAGCGGCTGTTTGTACTGACAACACAAACCGCCCATTGGTTTGTCGAACACGGCTTTGTCGCTGCCGAGCTGGCAGATTTACCCGCAGCCAAGAAACAGCTCTATAACTTACAACGCAATTCCAAGGTACTGATCAAGCCTTTGGCTTAGCGCTGCCGCCAAGCTCTGGTAAGCTGTGCGCCCTCGCACACACAACCGGAGCGTCAGCACATGCCTCAGTATCGTTCACGCACCAGTACCGCCGGCCGCAATATGGCTGGCGCTCGCGCGCTTTGGCGCGCCACTGGTATGAAAGACGGCGACTTTGAAAAGCCCATTATCGCCGTGGTTAACTCCTTCACCCAGTTCGTTCCCGGCCATGTGCACCTCAAGGATCTGGGTCAGCTGGTGGCCTCAGAGATCGAAGCGGCGGGCGGGGTCGCCAAAGAATTCAACACCATCGCGGTAGACGACGGTATCGCCATGGGGCACGACGGCATGCTCTACAGTCTGCCCTCACGCGACATTATTACCGACTCTGTCGAATATATGGTTAACGCCCATTGCGCCGACGCCATGGTCTGTATCTCTAACTGCGACAAGATTACCCCCGGCATGTTGAACGCGGCGATGCGACTCAACATCCCGGTCGTCTTTGTTTCCGGCGGCCCGATGGAGGCCGGCAAGACCGCGCTCTCAGAGCACAAACTGGATCTGGTTGATGCCATGGTCATCGCCGCAGACAGCAGCGTCGATGATGAAACAGTGGCTGCCTATGAGCGCTCGGCCTGCCCGACTTGCGGTTCTTGCTCGGGGATGTTTACCGCCAATTCAATGAACTGTTTGACCGAGGCGCTGGGCTTGAGCCTGCCCGGTAATGGCTCCCTGCTGGCAACCCACTCGGATCGTGAAAAACTGTTCCGCCGTGCGGGGCAAACCATCGTTACCCTTGCGCGCCGCTACTACGAGCAGGATGACGTCAGTGTGTTGCCACGCAACATCGCTTCGCGTGAAGCCTTTGAAAACGCTATGTGTCTCGATATTGCCATGGGCGGCTCAACCAACACGATTTTGCACCTGCTCGCCGCTGCACTGGAAGCCGGCGTTGACTTCACCCTAGCGGATATCGATGCACTGTCGCGCCGCGTACCGCAGCTGTGTAAGGTCGCGCCCAGCACACCGAAATACCACATGGAAGACGTCCACCGCGCCGGCGGCGTGATGGCGATCTTGGGTGAACTGAGCCGCGCGGGCTTATTAAAAACGCACCTGCCCACGGTGCACAGCGCCAGCCTGGGTGAAGCCTTGGCCTGCTGGGATATCGCCGTCACAGAAGACGATGCCGCGCGCCTCATGTACTCCGCAGGCCCTGCGGGTATCCCAACGCAAACCGCCTTTAGCCAAAGCACTCGCTGGCCCAGCCTCGATCTCGATCGCGCTGGCGGCTGTATCCGCAGTCTCGATAACGCCTACTCGCAAGAGGGCGGCTTGGCGGTGTTGTTTGGCAATATCGCAGAAAAGGGCTGCGTAGTGAAAACCGCCGGTGTCGATGATGACAATCTGGTGTTCTCCGGCCCGGCGCATATCTGCGAGAGCCAAGAAGGCGCCGTAGCCGATATTTTGGAAGATCGGGTCAAGCCCGGCAGTGTGGTTTTGATTCGCTATGAAGGCCCTCGCGGCGGGCCGGGTATGCAAGAGATGCTGTATCCAACCAGCTATCTGAAGTCCAAAGGTCTGGGCAAAGCGTGTGCACTCGTCACCGATGGTCGTTTCTCTGGAGGCACATCGGGCTTGTCTATCGGCCATGTGTCGCCCGAGGCCGCGGCGGGGGGTGCTATCGCGCTTGTAGAGACCGGCGACATTATTGATATCGACATTCCCAATCGCAGTATTTCGGTGAAAGTGAGTGACCAGCTGTTAGCGGATCGCCGTGCGGCCATGGAAGCGCGCAGCAAACCCTGGCGCCCAGTGGAAACGCGACCGAGAAAGGTAAGCCCAGCGCTGCAGTTTTACGCCAAAATGGTGACCAGTGCAGACACCGGCGCAATCAGAGACCTGTCACTACTGGACGACTGAGTTAGCCTCGATCAAACCGGCGATATCCTCGCGCAACTCGTCCAGACGATTGCGCAGTCGCCGGTCTTGTTTCGGAGTACGCTGATTAATGACATCGCGCACGATCGCCAGCGTAATCGCAATATTGTGTGCGTAATGCTGCCGACTCTCAGCCGACCGCTCAGTCGAGCGCTCGTTCAGTGCTGCTTGTAACTGCATCAGCCAATCCGCATCCCGCTCAGTGAACAGGCGCCTGAGTTGCTGGTTCCAGTGGGCACGTTCCCCCAGCCACGCTTCATCGAGTCGGGTTAACTGGCTGACACCGTCGCGCACTACCTGCCGCTGATCGCTGTTGAGTCGACCCAAAAAATCGCCAAGATTATCTTCGAGTCGTTCGCTGATGTCGTCATCGTAAGCGGCTCGATCCCGACCCAACAACTCCACCTCACGGGTCAGCTGCTGCTCGTCTAAATGATCAATAAAACCCAAGAGTTGTTCAGGCGCGAGCTCACCGGCCATCGACAATGCCATGGTGTTAATGCGAACTTGGGTGCGCCCCAGCGCCGCTTCAATTTCGCCGTAGATCCCTCGTAGCTGCGCATCGGTCAGGTCTGAGTCTAAGGCGACCGCAAGATCATCGAGCAATTGCAGGTATTGCGGCAACTCATCACGGCGGTGCCATGCGAGCAGTGCGTCTAATTGCCGGTCAAAAACCCCTTGCTGTGTGTCGTTAAATTCAACGTAGTCGCTGATGTACCAGCCAATAATAAAATCGAGACGATTGTAAAAGAAGGTGGTACTGGAGCAGGCACCAAGCAACAGCACCATGAGTAGGAGCGCAACGCGACTAGCGCCAAGAGGGTAAGACATTAGGAATGCTGGTTTCAACAGGGGGTTCAGAGGCGACTACTTGCACGCAATTGCGACCCGCAGCTTTGGCGGCATAAAGCGCTTCATCGACCTTGCGCAGCCAATCTTCAGCGGAATCGGCGGCGGTGACATCGCAGACACCCAAGCTGACCGTGAAGTAGCCCTCGGGTAACACAACGAGCTCGCTAAGACTAACGCGCAACTCTTCGGCGACTTTACTGGCAGAAGGCGCACCGGTTTCGGCGAGCATGACCACAAATTCTTCGCCGCCCAAGCGGTACAGCATGTCGACGCCACGAATACGATCGTCGACTAATCTGACTAGCGCCTTGAGCACGACATCCCCGACCTCATGGCCAAAGCGGTCATTCACCGCTTTAAAATGATCAATATCAATCATGATCAACGTCGATAAACGGGCATAGCGATGATAGTCCGCTAAATTACGCTCCGCTTGAGGCAATAGATATCGGCGGTTAAAGGCACCGGTGAGCGGGTCAGTTAGTGCGAGATCCGCGAGCTCGTCGGCCTGCTGGGACACGAGGCGCATAACGCCTAAAGAAAGTAGCCATGTCGCAATAATGGCGAAATGCACCGCTAATTCGGCGCTGTCGATGGCCCCATGACGGACATACATCAATGCCACGACCACCGTGACACCGAGCACTAGGGCCACGCTAGTCGGCAGTAAGCCGGCCAGTGCGATCATCAGCGGGAACAGCAGTAGGGTGTTGTGTTCGGCGCCATTGGCAATCGCCATCAACACCACAGTGAAGGTGATAGTGAGCGCGACGATCGGCGGCACCAGCACTGATTGTCGTAGGTACAGGCGAATGCTAGTAGCGAGGATCGCTACCAGCGCAGCAGATGCGGCGACGGTCACCAGGCTTATGTGGGAAACCAGCAGGCTTTCACCGATGATGGCGGCGAGTGCAAAAGCCATCAAAACGAGCATCAACCGGTATAAAACAAGGCGTCTTTCGAACTGAATGTCGCGAGGGTCAACATCAGCGGGCGCGATCAGCTCCGACTGAAAAAGCTCAGCCCAAAGTCCGGACCAACTTGTAATCCGGTTTGAGTTGTATAAGCGGCTCTCTGATTTATCTCTATTCATGGACGGCGCACGCAACGCCCCCTCGCTTGAGTCGACACGCTATTGTTACACAGCTTAGCGCCGTCGGCACCGCCCGATGAATAATTGAGACTGAAGCTTACGCCGCTTGGGTCAGTTGCAGGTTTTCACCCTCTAGCGCCGACAAAATGGCGGCAAGGGAGGCTTTCACAATATCGTGGCTGCGGCCGACCCCACAGGGGCGTTCGCCCTCAATATTGAGCTGCATGTAGCAAATCGCTTCCGCATCGGCACTTTTGCCCAAGGTATGCTCGCTGTATTCAACCAGCACAATACGTTTATTAATCACCGACTCCATCGCGTTAACAAAGGCATCGACCACGCCATTGCCGCGCCCAGTGACGGTGATGTCGCCGTCGTTGTGGCGCAGGGTCACTGTTAATGCATCCTCTTCGCCTTCGCGTGCCAACTGGTAATTACCGAGCGACCAACCCTGCGCGCTGTGCAAATAGGTGGCTTCAAACAACGAGAAAATCGCCTCAGAGCCAACCTCTGCTTCACTCTCTTCCGCCAATTTTTGCACCGCACTGCTGAAGTCAATTTGTAGCCAGCGCGGCAATTCCAAGCCGTAATCACGATTGAGTACGTAGGCAACACCGCCTTTACCCGACTGGCTGTTAATGCGAATAACCTCTTGATAAGTGCGGCCGATATCCGACGGGTCAATAGGTAAGTACGCCACATCCCAGAAGTCCTCTGGATCGCGGCGCGCCAAACATTTGTTGATCGCGTCTTGGTGACTGCCCGAGAATGCGGTAAAGACCAACTCACCCGCATAAGGGTGGCGTGGATGCACCGGCAACTGTGTGCACTCCCGCACCGTGGTGATAATTTCATCCATATTGGCAAAACTGAGCTCGGGATCGATGCCCTGGCTGTATAAATTCATGGCCATAGTGACGACATCCATATTGCCCGTGCGCTCACCATTGCCCATCAACGTGCCTTCGACGCGATCGGCTCCGGCCAACACACCGAGCTCAGCAGCGGCCACACCACAGCCTCGATCATTGTGCGTGTGTAGCGAGATCAGCAAGGCTTCACGATTAGCCACTCGGTCGCAGAACCATTCGATTTGATCCGCGTAAATATTGGGTGTGCTCATTTCAACCGTGGCGGGCAAGTTGATAATCACCGGTTTTTCAACAGTCGGGGCTAACACCGCATTAACCGCGTCACACACTTCCACTGCAAAATCGAGCTCCGTGCCCGTAAAGCTCTCGGGGCTGTATTCAAAAGTCCACTCAGTTTCAGGATGCAGCTCAGCCTCGGCCTTAACCAATTTTGCCCCCTCTACCGCGATTTTGGTGATACCCGCGCGATCTAAACCAAACACCAGGTCACGCTGCACCGTAGAGGTAGAGTTATAGAAATGCACCACCGCGCGCTTCACCCCAGCCAAAGACGCAAAGGTTTTGCGGATCAAATCCTCACGCGCCTGAGTTAACACCTGCACGGTAACGTCGTCGGGAATACGATCTTCCTCGATCAGCTTGCGCAGAAAGTCATGGTCATGGCTCGATGCCGAGGGGAATCCTACCTCAATGGTTTTAAAACCAACGGCTAGCAACAGATCCCATAAGCGCAGTTTTTGCTCCGCATTCATAGGCTCCACAAGCGCCTGATTACCGTCGCGCAAATCGACACTGCACCACTGCGGGGCTTTCGTGATGACTTGATCTGGCCAGCGCCGATCGGCCTTGTCAATCTTGGCAAAAGGGCGGTACTTGCGGTGATCAAATTGTGGGCGTTGTGTATCCATGACGGCTATTCCTGATGGGCGTTTAAACGGGTGCCTAACGTGGCTGCTGGCCGATAACGAAAGAAAAGCCAGACTGCAAATACTAGGGCAAAGCAGTGAGTGAGAGGTGCTAAATTCACACCATAATTCACTATCTATTGAAATATATCTCTATAAAATTGCATCTATATAGTGGATACCACCAAGGATTCATCATGGTTGAGTTTGACCGCACTGATATCAAGATTCTCTCATTACTACAAGCAAACGCGGGGTTAAGTAATCTTGAACTGGCCGAAAAGGTCGGCCTGTCGGCGACGCCCTGCGCTCGACGGGTAAAACGGCTAGAAGCCGAGGGCGTAATCCAGCAGCGGGTCACCTTGCTTGATCAGAAAACCCTTGGGCTGACTTTAACCGCGCATATTGGCGTCACCATGGATCGGCACACACCGGACCGGTTTGAACAGTTTGAAGCCGCCGTATTGGATCTTACCGAAATCATCAGCTGCGCTGTGGTGACCGGCCAAAGTGCCGATTATTTATTGACGGCGGTGGTGCGCGATATGGCGCACTACGAGCAATTTTTGCTGGGAAATTTGACCCGTATCGCCGGAGTCTCGGGGGTCCACAGCAGCTTTGAACTCAGGCGGGTCGTCAATCGCACCACCCTACCACTGCCAGATGCAGCCCGATAAAGCGAGCAAACAGCGCGCCCTTATAAGCTGTACGATTCCTACAGACAAAAAAATGCCCGCACAAGGCGGGCGTTTTAAAAAGCATGGCGCACATTACTCGGCGGCCAATTCCTGCTGCACCAAATATTCTGCGACTTTCAGCATATTGGCCTGACTGCCCGCCTTTCTCGCTTCGATCAGATACTTGCCATTGACCATCAAGGACGGCGTGCCGGTGATTTTCGCGGCACGCGCACGGGATTCGGCTTGACGAACCTGGCTGTCAAGACCAAAGGAACCGAACGCACGATCAAAGGCTTCACCATCAACGCCGTTGGCCACAAACAGCTCACGGATAGCAGCTTCGCTGCCCAAACGCTTGCGATCGACATGCATCGCTTTAAAAATCACTGGGTGCATGGTGTCGAAAACACCGAGCGCCTCAGCCGCATAAAAAGCCTTGGCATGAAGTTCCATTGGGCTATTCCACATAGCGGGAGATGCCTGTAGAACCGCACCTTCAGGCAAGGTTTTTTCCCAAGTTTCAAGCATGGGCTCGAAGGTGTAACAGTGGCCACAGCCATACCAAAAGAACTCAGTGACCACCACTTGATCTTTACTGACCCGCACAGCGGGCTTGATCAAGGTGTAATGCTCGCCCTCTTTCCACTCGGTTTCAGCGCTTGCGCTGGCTGACAGCATCAAAGCTGCCATCAGGCCACCGATCATCAATACAAAAGCTCTCTTCATGGCTGTAACTCCTTGCCGGGGGTCGCTTACAGGAATGTTACTTCAAACCCGCCGCGTAACTAGCAACGGCTTGAATCTCAAGATCGCTGAGCTCAAATGCGGTGGTACGCATGATCTTGCTGTCGCCATCGTTAACACGGCCGCTGTCGTCTTCGTAGCCCTTGCGGAACATCTTCAACTGCGCCGCAATATAGTCAGCATGCTGACCGGCCAATGCAGGGAAGCCACCAGGGCCATTACCCTGACCACTCGGGCTGTGACAACCCGAACACGCAGCAACTTTGCGCTCCATAATGCCCGACATATAGACCTTGCGGCCAAGCTCAAGCAGCGCTTCATCAGCGACACCACGGGTGCGAGTTTGGTCGTCATAGTAGGCGGCAATGTCAGCTAAATCTTGGTCAGACATGTTGTCGACCTGACCCGCCATCGCCGCCACAGGACGCAAACCGCTGCGGATGTCTTTCATTTGCTTGAGTAAGTACTTATCGCCCAAGCCTGCAAGCTTAGGAAAAGTCGGTACCATGCTGTTGCCGTCACTGCCGTGACACGCGCCACAAGTAACCGCTTTTTTCTCACCGGCAGCAGCGTCGCCCTTAAGCGCGGCAGCGTGCGCACCGGAGGTGAGTGCCAAAGTAACCACCGCGGCGGCTAGCGTACGAAATTGAAGTCCTGCAAACATCTGATCAAATCCTCTTAAGGGACTGCGACTTACTTGGCAGTAGCCATGTACTGAATAAGCTCGGCATATTCTTCATCGGTGCAAGTGGCGCACAAGCCAGTCGGCGGCATCGCGTTCAGGCCGTTTTTAACCGAAGCGACCAGCGCATCCATACCCTTTTCCATACGGGGCGCCCAAGCTGTGGCGTCGCCAGTCTTCGGCGCGCCCGCGGCGCCCGATACGTGGCACATCACGCAAGATTGGTTGTACTTTTCCATGTTAGGCTCAGCCGCTACTGGACCGGCGACGGCAAAAGCAACTAACAGTGAAGCCGGAACCAGCGCCCGACGTAAGTTTGAACGTGACATCATTGTTTTCCCCTCGATCGATGAACCCAATGCTCACCGATAACTATGAATTTTTGGCTATACATTTGCCCAGCGGTATTGTCCGCCGCGTGGCATTATAGTCAACCACGCTCCTGTGCAAAAGGCAGATATGACCAACATTCCTGAAGTTTCCGTCCAACTCGCCGCCGCCAACTTTAAACGCGCGGCTTTTTTGCAGAGCGCAAGCGCGATCGAGAACGCCCCAGCAGACTTCGGATCTGAAGTGGCTTTCGCAGGGCGGTCTAACTCCGGCAAGTCTAGCGCCATCAATACACTGACGGGAAATGGCAAACTCGCACGCACATCGCGTACCCCCGGACGCACTCAGCTAATCAACTTTTTCACGCTCAGTGACACCCAGCGGCTGGTCGACTTACCCGGGTACGGCTATGCCAAAGTACCGCTCAAGCTCAAGAACGAGTGGAATAGACAGTTAGAGCGCTACCTGCAAAAACGCGAAAGTCTGCGCGGACTGATCTTATTGATGGACGTTCGACACCCATTGAACGACCAAGATCAACAAATGATCGCCTGGGCGGTCAGTGCCCATATGCCGGTGCACATTTTACTGACCAAGGCCGACAAATTTAAGCGCGGCCCCGCTCAGGCGGCGCTACTGTCGGTGCGCGGCAAACTGGCCAATTATGGCGACCTCATTACCGTACAACTCTTTTCATCACTCAAGCGCACAGGGCTTGAGGCCTTAGAAGCTACTTTGCAGCGCTGGCTGACCGACACGAGCGTGCTCGAGGACGATGGCCAAACTGACGACGAATTAGGCGAGGTCTGATACCGATCGGTCAGACGTATGTGCGGCCGAGCAGCCATCAATAGCGCGGAAAGGTGTCGAAGCAGAGCCGGGCAAAATTAGGGGCAGCGCCAAAGTGGCGGCTATTCATCGCCCCATAAAGCGGCCAATAAGCTATCTCCCGCCTCCTGCAATCAACGCCTGCTATTGCCGATGCTGCGGGTTCTCGCTATGAATACGCCGCGCAACACTCGTCATGCGATCGACGCAGCGCACTTGGATCAGTGCGCCTCTTCCCAATTACCACCGACACCGACTTCTACCAACAAGGGCACTGCGAGTTCCGCGACATCGGCCATCAGGGCTGGCAGTGCCTCCGCGAGACGATCGGCATCTGCCTCAGCAACTTCAAAGACCAATTCATCGTGCACCTGCATGATCATACGGGCATCGATCACGGTTTCAGTGAGCCAATGATCGACCGCAATCATGGCTTTTTTAATGATATCGGCGGCGGTGCCTTGCATCGGCGCGTTGATCGCGGTGCGCTCTGCGGCTTGTTGACGCTGCTTGTTACGGGCATTAATTTCAGGCAAATGCAGCCGCCGACCGAATAGCGTCTCGACATAGCCCTGCTCGTGGGCTACGGCGCGCGTTCGCGTCATGTAATCAGCCACGCCGGGATAGCGTGCAAAATATAAGTCGATATAGGTTTGCGCCTCTTGGCGCCCCAAATGTAGCTGCTTTGCCAAACCAAACGCCGACATGCCGTAGATCAAACCAAAATTAATGGCCTTAGCTTTACGGCGCTGATCGCCCGATACCTGCGCGAGCGGCACGTCAAAGACCTCAGCAGCAGTGGCGCTGTGCACATCTAAGCCCTGGGCAAAGGCGCTGAGTAAACCCGCATCCTGTGACAGATGCGCCATGATGCGCAGCTCAATTTGCGAGTAATCCGCGGCGACCAAACGATAGCCCGGCGCAGCAATGAACGCGGCACGAATACGACGACCCTCTTCACTGCGGATCGGAATATTCTGCAAGTTCGGGTCGGAGGAGGACAGTCGACCCGTCGCTGTAACCGCTTGATGATACGAGGTGTGAACCCGGCCTGTGGTCGGGTCGATCATCAGCGGCAACTTGTCGGTGTATGTCGACTTTAATTTGCTGAGGCTGCGATGCTCGAGCAAGACCGCGGGCAACGGATAATCCAGAGCCAACTCCGCCAGTACCTCTTCGGCGGTGGAGGGCGCCCCTTTTGGGGTCTTCTTGAGCACCGGCAAGCCGAGCTTTTCAAACAGAATTTCACCCAACTGCTTAGGCGAACTCAAGTTAAACGGCTGGCCTGCCAGTTCGTGGGCGCTTACTTCCAAGGCTTGCAAGCGCACCGCGAGCTCGTGACTCTGGTCGGCTAGGGCCTGACGGCTGACCAGAGCGCCGTTGCGCTCGATCCGTGACAACACCGGCACCAGCGGGATTTCAATATCCCGGTACAGCTGTGCCAACGCGGGTTGGGCCGCCAGTTTAGGTGCCAAAGCCTGGTGTAAGCGCAGAGTGATGTCGGCATCTTCCGCCGCATAGGGCGCGGCTTCTTCTAAGGCTATTTGATTGAAGGTCAGCTGCTTCGCACCCTTGCCGGCAATGTCCTCAAAACTGATGGTCTTTTGCCCGAGGTACTTGAGGGACAGGCTGTCCATGTCGTGGCGGGTCGCGGTGGAATCCAGCACATAGGATTCAAGCATCGAGTCTTCGGCGATGCCTGCCAGATGAATGCCGTGGTTGGCCAGCACATTGGCGTCATATTTCAGATTTTGACCCAGCTTTGCTCGGCCCGGGTCCTCAAGTAGTGGCTTTAACTTCGCCAGCACATCCTCACGGTTAAGCTGCTCCGGCGCACCCGGGTAATCATGTGCCAAGGGCACATAGGCCGCGCATCCGGGCTCGCAAGCAAACGAGAGGCCGACAACCTCAGCCTGCATGTAGTTAAGGCTGGTGGTTTCGGTGTCAAAAGCGAACAACGCCGCGCCGGCGAGTGTTGCCAGCCAGTTGTCCAGCGTTGCCATATCGGTAATGGTCACCACCGTTAATTCACTCGCGACGGTCTCCACTGGCAGCGCATCCGCAGGGGTAGCCGCTGCCGCAACCGCCGCACTCGCGGCGCCCGACAGTATCTCATCGAGCCAACCTTTAAACTCCAGATCCCGAAACAATTGTGCCAAACGGTCCCGCTCTGGTGGCGTTGACTGCATGTCCTCAGGCGCCAGCGGTAAATCACAATCTAATTTTATGGTGGCCAGCTGATACGACAGCAGTGCCTGCTCGTGACTGTCAGCGAGTTTTTGTGCCAGGCTTTTAGCACCGCGTACGGCCAAAGTCGGCACCTGATCAAGCTGCGCATAAATGGTGTCGATACCGCCCAAGCCCTGTAACAACGCCAAGGCGGTTTTCTCACCGACCCCAGCAACTCCGGGAATGTTATCGACTTTGTCGCCCATCAGCGCCAGCAAATCGATGATCAGCTCAGGGGGAATGCCAAACTTGGCGATCACGCCCTCGCGGTCCATAACCGTGTTGTTCATGGTGTTGACCAGGGTGACGTGCTCGTTAACGAGCTGCGCCATGTCTTTGTCGCCGGTAGAGACAACCACGGCCCGCCCAACCGCTGCCGCCTGCTGCGCCAACGTGCCGATCACATCATCGGCCTCAACACCCTCGACACAGAGCAGCGGCAGACCCATGGCCTCAATAATTTGGTGGATCGGCGCAATCTGCTCACGCAGCTCATCGGGCATTGGCGGACGATTGGCTTTGTACTGGTCGTACAAGTCATTGCGAAACGTCGGGCCCTTTGCGTCAAAAATCACCACCAACTGGCCGTCGGGGTAATCCGCGGCCAGCTTGCGGATCATCCCGATCACGCCCTTGATGGCGCCAGTGTTCAGGCCTTTGGAATTCGTCAGCGGCGGCAACGCGTGAAAGGCGCGAAACAAATAAGAGGATCCGTCGACCAGAATTAAGCGCTGGAGGCTTGCTGTCTCGGCCATCGGCTCAGTGCTCCCAAAGATAACGCGCAGATCGATAGGTCACCTTAACCTTGGCTAGGTCGAGGGGCGCCTTAAAGAAACCGTGGTAATCACCTCTAGGATTGACCAGCACCACATTGGCGCTGTGATCTACCTGGTAGCTACCGTCGGGCTCAGTGACTTTGCGAAATGGCGCATTAAACGTGCGCGCAAAGTTCAGGATATCGATGAACTCGCCAGTGACACCGACAAAATCTGGATGAAAGTACGGCACATAGCCAGATAGCCGCGCAACCGTATCCCTTGCAGGATCCACAGAGACCATCACCACCTGGGTATCGGCCGCTTCGGTCGACTCGAGTTGGCGTTGCAAGTCGGCCAAGAATGACAGCGTGGTCGGGCAGACATCAGGACAATGGGTAAAGCCAAAGAAGATCAGTGTCCAATGCCCTTCAAGCCGCGCCGGCGTAAAAGCCTCGCCGCGGTGGTCGACCAAGCTAAATTCGCCGGGGTCGCGGGGGGTCTCGAACAAAAACAAGCCGTTAGCGCGCATCTCAGTAGCGCCCATAATGCGCGGCTGACTCACCCGATGCACGAAACTCGTCACCACCACGGTAATGAACAAGACGATAGCGGCAACGGTAATCCAGACCCCGCGACGGGTTTTGGTGCTCATAGTACGCCTCCGCCTAACAACCAATGGTCGACCAACATAATGATAAACAGCGCAAAAAGGTAAGTGATTGAATATTTAAAGGTGGCCATGGGAGCGGCCTCATTGCGACCCCGTAGAATTTCGACCGACCAATACAAAAAGACCGCGCCGAGCACCAAAGCGCCGGCCAAATACAACCAAGAGCTCAAGTGCGTCGCAAACGGCATCAAGGTAATCAGCACCATAATAATGGTGTACAGGAAGATGTGAAGCGCAGTGAACTTAACCCCGTGGGTGACCGGCAGCATCGGCACGCCAACCGCCGCATATTCTTCCCGGCGATGAATAGCCAGCGCCCAAAAATGTGGTGGCGTCCAGGCAAAAATAATTAACACCAACAACAATGCGTGACCATGGATTTCCCCGGTGACCGCAGTCCAGCCCAATAGCGGTGGCGCCGCACCCGCGAGTCCGCCGATGACAATATTTTGGGGTGTCGCACGCTTGAGAAACATGGTGTAGACAAAGGCATAGCCAATCAAGCTGGCCACCGTGAGTACCGCCGTGAGGGTGTTCACGAACAACACCAAAATCGCCACCCCCAACACCGTCAGTGCAACCGCAAAAGTCGCCGCCTGAGCCTGACTGAGCCGGCCCGTGGCAATCGGGCGTGTTGCAGTGCGTGACATCTGCTGATCAATGCGCTCATCGACCATATGGTTAATAGCTGCGGCGGCGCCGGCACACAGGGCAATGCCTAAATTGCCCAGCACCAACGGCTGCCACGGTACAAAACCAGGCACCGCCATACACATGCCGATCAACGAGGTCACAATCATCAAGGCGACAACGCGGGGCTTGGTTAACTCTAAGTAATCACGCCATGTGGCGTGCATTGAAACTTCACTCGATGCGCTCATGTCAGCCCCCAGAATTCTTCAGCAAAAACTTCAGGTCTGAAAGCACGTCTTTGTAGCTCAAATCATCGCTAAAACGCATCATCACCCAGCCCGCAGGGTCGACCAAGTACCACTGATTAGGCGCGGCTAGCGCTTCGGGGAACAAATTGATTAGGGCATCAGGGGTCACCGAAAGGGGCAGTAGTCCGTTGTGCATCTGCGCAACCAGTGCCGGGAAGTCATTGGCTGTGAGCTGCTCAGGCCAACCTGCCAGTGGCGCATCGGGCACCGCAACCGTATTAGCGACGATCGGTTGGTCAGAGACATAAGCGCGACGGACGCGATTGAATTCTTTGCCCAAGGCAATATGAATTTGGCGCGTGGTGTACAAACGTCGCTCACAGGCGCGGTCGCAATACCCACCTTGGTTGATGACCAGCATCGTCCAGCGTGGCTCGCTGTCGACCCAGGCATAGCCGGCGCCCGCATCGTCACTAAAACGCACATCCGCCAACGGCCGCGGCGGCTCAATCAAGGTGCCTCGATTAGCAGTGCCAATAGCGCTGACCAAATCAAGGTTGCCCTGAACAACGAAATACCACAACCAAGACGCGGCAAGAATCATTGTTAGCGGGATGCCCGCGATTAATAACAGCACCATGCGGCTGTTGCCACCGGTGGAATGGGAGGTCGACATAAATTCCTCTCGTTGAAATAATCTGAACGCGGCGGCCAACTAGGCTCGGCGCTTGAATAGCTGTGCGATATTAGAGCTGCGCCACACAAAGGCAATCAGCAAAACAACCGCCATGGTAAACCATTGCACCGCATAACCCGTGTGTTTCGCCGGACTTTGATTAACTATTGGCCAATCTGCACGAAATGCAAACGGACTTTTTGCCGCAATGCGCACCTCAAGTGGCAAAAGCCGAGCAGCACCAGGTTGGATCCCGCTCGCCAGGCCCAGCAAGGCCGACGCCGACGACGCTGGGTCAAAGGTCTGCACCACCGCCGGTAACGCCTCGGGGAAGTCGGCGCTTTCAAGCACGTAAGCTGCTGAAGTGGGTACGTAGATGCGACCGTCAATAGGCACCACACCCGCAGGTAACTGAACCTCCGGCAAGGTGCGGCGTGCAGGATCGCCCGCGACCCAACCCAAATTCACCGGAACCACCATGCCTAGCGTGTTCGCAAGCGCAATCACCTCGTAGCCAACCCGCCCCTCGCGCTGGCGATTATCGAGCAACAAATAAGCGTGCGCATTAAACTCGGCATCAAATGAAACCTGCCGATCAGCGAGTGCGAGGCGGCCTGCGGCATTATCCATGTCGGCCTGATCCAAGCTCGTCAGGGATACCGGCGGCTGCGCGATCCGCTGTGCATATCGCGCACCTAGCGCGGCCTTTTCGTCGGCGCGATCGAGTTGCCAAAACCCAAGCGTGGTCAAGAACGGCAGCAACATCAAGGTGAACAAAGTCAGACGCCATTCAAGATTCAAGGCCAAAGGGCCCAGCTGTACGTTAAACTCTCGCATTCATATTTCCCAAGGTGGCCACTGTGCTGAAATCTCTCATCATCTTCTTTATGTTGGCGCTGGTCGCCAGCCTCGGCAGTGGGCTCTACTTTTTGATGTCCGACCAAGGCGATCAATCGAAACGGCGGCTGTTTGCATCCCTAGGAGTACGGCTAGCGCTTGGATCGGGATTGGTCATCGTCCTTATTTACGGCATTGCCACTGGCCAGCTGGGGCATCGCAACCCCTGGGACGCGGGACCTCAAGCCGTGACTGAGCAACCCACTATACAACCCGAGTGACGCCAAAACGTGTCAGTTACTCAGCCAATCACAGATTTTTCGCGTTCATTTAATCGCCATGACCAACAAAAACGGGCGCCGTAGCGCCCGTTTTTGTTTCCCAGCCGCCTGTTTAAAGAATGTACACAAACAGGAACAAGAAAACCCAAACCACATCGACAAAGTGCCAGTACCAGCTCGACGCTTCAAAACCAAAGTGATCAGCCGCGGTAAAGTCTTTGTTCTTCACCGAGCGAATCAACTGAATAAGCAACATGGTCATACCCATGGCAACGTGGAAGCCGTGGAAACCGGTCAACATAAAGAAGGTTGAGCCGTAAATACCCGAACCCAACGTCAGACCAAAGTGCTCATAAGCTTCGTAGTATTCCGCCGCCTGCAAGAACAAGAAGACAATGCCCATGGCCACGGTAATGCCGAGCCACAGGTTGAACTTCTTCATGTTGCCGGCCAGGATGGCCGTGTGCGCAACGTGCACAGTGAAGCTAGAAGAGAGCAGAATTAATGTGTTCCACAAAGGCAGCCAGGCGTACCAAGCGTGGGCTTCAGCGAAGGCCATAGACTGGTGAGCCGAAACGAATTCACCGTTATTGGCAATGATCTGTGCGTTTGCGCCACCCACCGCTTCTTGTGGTGTCACCATCGGCGGCCAGCTAAATTCGTAGCCGGGCCACAGTAAGCCATTCATTCGGCCGCCATCACCTTCGCCGGCGAGCCATGGACCCGCCAAAGTACGAACGTAAAACAAAACACCGAAGAACGCGGCGAAGAACATGACCTCCGAAAAGATAAACCAGAACATGCCCAACACATAGCTGTGCTTGAGCTGGCCACTGGCCATACCCGCCAGATTTTCTTTAATCGAGGTTTTAAACCAGCTAGCCAGTGTAAAAATAAAGAACACCAAGCCAACGATCAGCACCCAAGGCGTACCACTCTCGACGCCGGGCTTACCGAAAGTCATCTCATTAAGCCACAAACCACCACCAAAAACCGACAAGATCAAACCGATAGTGGCGCGAACCGCGAGGCTTGAACTCTCGGGGACGTAATACTTTTCGTAGCCCTCAGGCATACTTTGACTAGCTGACATCATTTTTCTCCATGAATTGATCCCGACATCCCCCTTTGGGCCGGGCTTCATCGTGAGGCGACTGCGTCCCTCACCATCTCTGTCACATCAAAAAGGGTATATGACAAAGTAATCGTCTGGATGTCCCGAGGGAGATCCTGATCGATAATAAATTGCAGTGGCATTGCTGCATCAGCGTTGCCATCTAATGGTTGCTGATTAAAACAAAAACACTCGGTCTTATGGAAATACTCCGCGGCCCGCGCCGGCGAAATCGATGGGATTGCCTGAGCAACCATATCGTTCGGGGTAGGGTTCGCAGCAAAGAATACCGTGTCGTTGGCTGCGCCGGGGTGCACCTTCATCATGGTGACCTCAGGCTTGAAGCGCCAGGGCATATCTTCGTTATTTTGCGCAATGAACTGCACAGTGATGGTGCGGCTTTCATCGACCGCCGTTGACACCGCCGTGTAGGCGGTACCATCGGTTTTGCCGTTGATACCGAGCACGTCACACAACACGTTGTACAGCGGCACCATCACTACAAACACAAATGCAAACATAGCCACCGCAACCGCCACCAATTTGATGACGGTATCGAGGGTTGGATTCGCACTGACACGCAACATCGAATTTAGTCCGATTAACCGTGTGCCTGAACTAATTCAGGTGACGGTGGGACTTCAAACGTGTGGTATGGCGCAGGTGTGGGCACGGTCCATTCCAAACCTTCCGCACCGTCCCACACTTTCTCGTCGCTGACTTTTTCGCCCGCTACGATCGTCGCTACAACGTTGTAGAGGAACAGGATCTGCGAGGCACCGTAAATGAACGCACCGATCGAAGACATCATGTTGAAGTCAGCAAACTGCAGCGCATAGTCGGGAATACGGCGTGGCATACCCGCCAATCCGACGAAGTGCTGCGGGAAGAAAGTAATGTTGAAGCCGATAAACGAGATCCAGAAGTGCACTTGACCCATAGTTTCGTTGTACATACGGCCACACCACTTAGGCAACCAGTAGTACACCGCCGCGGTCATGCTGAATACTGCACCCGCAACCATCACGTAGTGGAAGTGCGCAACAACGAAATAGGTATCGTGGTACTGGAAGTCAGCGGGTGCAATCGACAACATCAAGCCCGTAAAGCCACCGATAGTAAACAGCACCAAGAAGCCCAAAGAGAACATCATCGGCGTCTCAAAGCTCAACGCACCGCGCCACATGGTAGTCACCCAGTTGAACACCTTCACGCCCGTAGGCACGGCAATCAACATAGTCGCATACATGAAGAACAGCTCGCCCGCGACTGGCATACCCACGGTGTACATGTGGTGCGCCCAAACGATGAACGACAGGAACGCGATAGACGCTGTGGCGTAGACCATTGACGCGTAGCCAAACAGCGGCTTGCGTGAGAAGGCAGGGATGATCTGCGAAACCACACCAAAGGCTGGCAGAATAATGATGTAAACCTCTGGGTGACCAAAGAACCAGAACACGTGCTGGAACAGAACTGGGTCACCACCACCGGCCGCTGAGAAGAAGCTGGTGCCAAAGTGAATATCCATCAGCATCATCGTCACAGCACCGGCCAGTACGGGCATGACCGCCACCAGCAAGAACGCGGTGATCAACCATGTCCAAACGAACAGCGGCATCTTCATGTAAGTCATGCCAGGGGCACGCATGTTCATCACGGTCGCAATGATGTTGATCGAACCCATGATTGAAGACACACCCAGCACGTGGATGGCGAAGATGAAGAACGTCACAGACGGCGCAGCATAGGTCGTCGACAGCGGCGCATAGAAGGTCCAACCAAACGCAGGTGCACCCCCTTCCATAAACAAGGTTGACGCCAACATCAGGAAGCCCGGCGGCAGAATCCAGAAACTCCAGTTATTCATGCGCGGCAACGCCATATCTGGCGCGCCGATCATCATAGGAATCATCCAGTTAGCGAGGCCAACGAACGACGGCATAATGGCGCCAAAAACCATCACTAGACCATGCAGGGTAGTCATCTGGTTGAAGAAACCAGGCTCTACCAGCTGCATGCCGGGCTGAAAGAGCTCAGCGCGGATGATCATGGCAAAGGTGCCACCGAGAATAAACATGGCAAACGAGAACCACAGATACATCGTGCCGATGTCTTTGTGGTTGGTCGTGAACAGCCAGCGTGAAAGGCCCTTGGCAGGACCGTGGTGATGATCGCCCATCTGAATTTCCTCCAATTAACCTTGTTTGTGCTTAACAACATCCGCGGGCTGAATAATGTCGCCCGTGTTGTTGCCAAACGCATTGCGCTGGTAAGTCAGAACCGCCGCCATATCGACATCGCTCAGTTGACCACCAAATGCTTGCATAGCTGTACCCGCAACACCGCGAATACCCACGTCTAAATGCTGCCCGATATCGCCCAGTGCAATCGCACTGCCGGCAATCGGCTTGCCTACACCGCCTTCGCCGTTGGCACCGTGGCAGGCCAAACACTGACCGTTATAAACCGCTTCACCTTTGGCCATGAGTTCGTTCAAGCCGAGCTCTTGTGCGGACATCGCCGCTTGCGCATCCGCATCCGCACGCTTTGCCGCGACCCACATGTCGTATTCAGCGCGGCTAACCGCGTGTACAACAATGGGCATAAAGCCATGGTACGCGCCACACAGTTCCGTGCACTGACCGCGGTAAATACCCTCTTTGGTCACCTTGGTCCACGCTTCGTTGATAAAACCGGGGATGGCGTCCTTCTTGACCGCAATTTCAGGCACCCACCATGAGTGAATCACATCGTTTCCGGTCACCAAGAAGCGCACCTTGGTGTCTACGGGAATAACGATGGGCTCATCGACTTCGAGCAGGTAGTTGGGATTCTTTTCTTGAGCGTTGTAAATCTCGTTCTGTGGCGTCGCCAAGTTCGAGAAGAAAGCAATGTTCTCACCGTTTTCGTCGAGGTATTCGTACTTCCACTTCCACTGGTAGCCGGTGATCAAAATATCAATTTCGGCATCATCGCTGTTGTAGACTTCTAACAGCGTGGACGTGGCCGGTACGGCCATAGCGATAAGAATCAGGAAGGGCACCACCGTCCAAGCAATTTCCACTTTGGTGCTCTCGTGGAAAGTAGCGGGCTTATAGCCGCGCGACTTGCGATGGTAAATGATCGAATAAAACATCACCGCAAACACCGCGAGACCAATAACCACGCAGATGATGAGAATCAGCATGTGCAGGCCGTAAATTTCAGCGCCGATTTCGGTGGCTCCAACGGACATATTGACCTGGTTGGTCTCGGCGCCCGCCAATAGCGGCAGTGCAAGCGCAATCGCACTTACGGCTGCCAGCATAAATTTCTTCAATGACATGTTGTCTCTCCAGGGTTTTTCCGCGGGGGACGAATCCGCGCTACTTATCGCCGGCGCGCAGCGAAACTCGGGGTCCGACCGCGCGGGAGCGGCGATTATAACCAAAGACCTTGAAAATCACAGAGTTAGCGGAGGATTCTTCAAAAAATCTCACCGCCGTTCAGCGCTGCCGGGCGCACACGATCAACATCTTGGGTAGTTGCTCACTATGTGCACTATATATAGTGGGGGGTATATTTGTTGTGAATAAACAACAGCACGAACATCGCCGTGCTTGTCATCCTTTTGGATTATTTGGATCGAGCAAACGCACGGGCTCAGCGGCGGTTTCGACGCGCCGGGCTGCGGGTCGCGTCACCCGCGTGGGCACCGCTTCGGGGCCACCGGTCGGCCGCGCATCACTAAAACCGCAGTCTATACACTCTCG
>Ga0209137_1000747_pt1 | contig 33384 bp, 25 predicted proteins | sample SaaInl5LU_22_DNA_FD_184642 | JGI IMG/M metagenome (GOLD analysis project Ga0209137, IMG submission 184642) | Marine microbial communities from expanding oxygen minimum zones in the Saanich Inlet - ESP_105LU_22_DNA (SPAdes) (version 2) | ecosystem: Environmental > Aquatic > Marine > Intertidal...
GATCTCGACCGAATTAACCCTTAAAGATTTAACCCTTAAAGATTTAACCCTTAAAGATTTAACCCTTAAAGATTTAACCCTTAAAGATTTAACCCTTAAAGAGGATCTCAAAGTGAGACCCTCTTTAAGTTTAATTTCAAGCGTGAATAACCTATTGAAGGTTCTCGATGATGGTTACATTGGCCAAACCGCCACCTTCGCACATCGTTTGCAAGCCATAACGACCGCCACGCGCTTTAAGCGCATGAACCATAGTTGTCATTAACTTTGTTCCTGAGCCACCAAGCGGGTGTCCAAGCGCAATAGCGCCGCCATTGACGTTTACACGCTCAGGGTCTGCACCCAGCTCTTTAATAAACGCGGCTGGAACTGAGGCAAAAGCCTCATTAACTTCAAACACATCAATATCATCAATGCTCAGCCCGCTTTTTTCGAGCGCCTTACGGGTACCCGGGATCGGGGCCTCCAACATGATAACAGGATCATGACCAATAACCGTCATATGAACAATGCGAGCCAGCGGCTTCACATTTAGTTTTTTAAGCCCCGCTTCATTGACAATCATTACGCCCGAAGCGCCGTCACAGATCTGACTAGATGACGCCGCCGTTAGACTGCCATCTTCCGTCAGCAGCTTTACACCTTTGATGCCGTCGAGGCTCGCATCAAAACGAATACCTTCATCGACTGCATGCATCGCTTTCGTGCCGTCTTCTGCTGTAACTTCAATCGGCAGAATTTCCGCTTTGAAAGCGCCCGCTTGTGTTGCTGCAATGGCGCGCTCATGACTTCTGAACGAATACGCATCGAGATCGTCTTTGCTTAGTTCATATTTTTTGGCAACCATTTCGGCTCCAGAAAACTGACTGAACTGAACGCCAGGATAACGGCTTTGCATTTCAGAGCTCACATAAAGACCGTGCCCCTCTTTGAACGGCAACGTGATAGGCAGCCCCATCGGCACGCGCGACATACTCTCAACGCCGGCCGCAATAACGCAATCCATCACACCGGACATAACGGCCTGTGCCGCAAAGTGAATGCTTTGCTGGCTGGAACCACATTGACGATCCACAGACGTCGCTGGCACGCTCTCCGGCAAACGAGAGGACAGAACAGCGTTACGGCCAATATTTGCCGCTTGCTCACCAGCCTGGCCAACACAGCCCATGATTACATCTTCAACCATTTCTGGTTCTGCGCCGCTGCGATCCAGCAACTCATTTAAAACTTGTCCCGCAAGATCTGCAGGGTGCCAATCTTTTAGTTTTCCGTTTCGACGACCACCTGCCGTGCGAACGGCGGCAACGATATAAGCTTCTCCCATTTTTCTCTCCTTTGATTTATGGGGAGAGTTAAAACAAGTCCGTCGATTTCGGCAAGTTAAAACTAGGCTTGTGATCTAATAATATTAAAACTCGCCAAAAAATTTGTCATGTGTTGGCAAACGGTTTTTTTGCCTGTAGCTTTCTCAACAATGAGTTTATTCAAAACTTGACGTTAAGGGAGACGGATTATGAAAACACGGATTACAGAATTATTTGGCATTCAACACCCAGTTATGCAGGGCGGAATGCATTTTGTTGGCTTCGCAGAATTAGCTGCTGCAGTTTCAAACGCAGGCGGTCTTGGCATTATTACGGGGCTTACACAAAAAACACCTGAGGATCTCGCGCGTGAGATCGACAAATGCAACAAACTTACCGACAAGCCATTTGGCGTTAACCTTACGTTTCTGCCAGGCTTCAGCAACCCACCTTACCCTGAATATATTCAGGCAATCATCGATGGTGGTGTGCGCATTGTTGAAACAGCGGGACGTAGCCCAGAAGCTTATATGCCTGCGATGCAAGATGCTGGTATTAAGGTAATTCACAAATGCACATCTGTACGTCATGCTTTGAAGGCAGAGCGTATTGGTTGTGACGCGGTTAGTGTTGACGGTTTTGAGTGTGGTGGTCACCCAGGTGAAGACGATATTCCGAATATGATTTTGTTGCCGCGTGCGGCCGAAGAATTAAAAATTCCATTTCTAGCATCTGGCGGCATTGGCAACGGCAAGCAATTGGTTGCAGCACTCGCACTTGGTGCAGATGGCATAAACATGGGCACACGCTTTATCGCGACAACGGAAGCACCGGTTCATCAAAACGTGAAGGATTCGATTGTCGCGGCAAGCGAACTCGATACACGTCTCATCATGCGCCCACTTCGTAACACAGAACGCGTTCTTACGAATTCTGCCGTGGATCGGATCATTGAAAAAGAACAAGCTCTCGGTGCCGACATTAAAATTGAAGACATCATGGACGAGGTTGCCGGCGTGTATCCTAAGATCATGATGGAAGGCACGATGGATGCCGGCGCATGGTCTTGTGGCATGGTCGCTGGATTAATTCATGACGTTCCAAGCTGTAAAGACTTGATCGATGGCATCATGAGCGAAGCAAATGAAATTATATCAAAACGCCTAAGTGGTTTTGCTGCTTAATTCTGCTGCTCAAAAAGTCTACTCTGCGAATACAATACCCGGTTGGCCTGATTGCCATACCGGGTATTTTTTCATCACCGCTTGAAAACGCGGCCAATTCAAAAATCGCTGCAACCATAACTGCACGACCTCTAGCTGCTCGTGATCATCGAACCAAGTTGGATCAGCAATTCGGAACTGACGGATAAATGGCAAGATCGCTATATCCGTAAAACCAGGACTATCACCCGCCAACCAATCATCGTTTAGTCGAGGCCCTAAATCCAACAAATGCGTGAGGCAGGCTTGCTGGTGTTGCGCAGCGTCCGCACCCTCATAGCGCGATGCATATTTATATCGATCCAAATGAAACTTAAAATCACCGTCATAGCTAGCGATTAAATCTCGGTCGCCCTGCCACTTGGCGCCAGACGTATCAGACTTACCAGCCATTTCAGCAAGCGCCCATGTCATCACGTCGATGCTTTCATCAACAACCCGACCATTTTCAAACCACAAAACAGGAACCGTGGCTTTGGTGGAAAGTCCGACCATATGCGCTGGCTTATCACGCAATAAAATCTCGCGAATTTCGACGGTTTTGTTAGCCGATAATATCGCCAACCGGGCGCGCATCGCATACGGGCAGCGGCGAAAACTATATAAAACGGGCATGGCGAAATTATGCGTATCTAACGACTGCATCACGCATCGACTTCTGGTGGGCCAATATGCTTTTCGCCGCGCTCTCGCGCCAGGGCGATTTGCTTTTGTCGTTGCGCAAAACGCTGCTTCTGATCTTCGCTCAAACTATCATGGCACTTCGGACAGCTTTGGCCGGCCACATATGTCGGCTGTAACTTCTCGTCTTGCGAAATAGGCATTCGGCAGGCGTGGCACAAGTCATATTTCCCAGGCTTAAGACCATGACCAACAGAAACGCGGTGATCAAAAACAAAACACTCGCCCTGCCAACAACTACCGTCCGGTTCAACCGTCTCAAGGTATTTCAAGATACCGCCTTCAAGGTGGAAAACATTTTTGAAGCCCTTGGAGACAAGATAAGATGTCGACTTCTCACAGCGAATTCCGCCCGTGCAAAACATAGCAATATTCTCTGGCTGCTCACCTTCAGGCAGCGCATTAATATAGTTATCAACCCACTCTGGAAAATCACGAAAACTATCCGTCATTGGGTTCACAGCGCCCTCAAAACTTCCAATCGCAACTTCGTAGTGATTGCGCGTATCGATTACCAATGTATCCTCGGCATTTATCAAACCATTCCAGTCTTCAGGTTTCACGTAACGCCCGACACGATTACTGGGATCTATATCAGGTTGACCCATGGAGACGATTTCTTTTTTGATGCGCACTTTCATGCGGTTAAATGCATGTTCGGATACGAAACTATATTTAGGCGTTATTCCGCAAAACAACGGATGGGCTTGGAGCCAATCAACAAGCTGCGATATACCTGCATGGTCTCCAGAAATAGTTCCGTTGATGCCTTCATGTGCTATTAAAATTGTTCCGTATAAGCCGGCCTTGTGACATTGCGTTACCAACGGCCCTCGCAACGCATCCAGATCATCCAGGCACACAAATTTATACATTGCTGCGACGACGATCGGCCGATCATTCGGCGGGACGGGTATGCTCTGCGGCGCAACGTTTGCAGTCGGCTGTTTTGAAACCATGTTTGAAACTATCTTTGCATCTGTGTCTGACATAGCTGCAAAATGACTAATTTCTGTCTTAAATTCAATAGCCGTGTCGTTAATATTTGCGCTCAAATAAGAATTGAACGAAACCTGTCGTTAGAAACCAACGGCCATATCGTCTTTACCGCGCGTTCTATCCGCAGCACCTTCATATTTTTGCTCTGGGCTGGCATCTGGGTCATGTTTAATGATTTCTAATCTACCCAGTTCATATTTAAAGTCTGGCCACATAATGAACTCATGACCGCGTTTTTTTAAACTCAAAAGATCGCCCAAGTCTGGCGTTCCTTTTTCAAATAATATTTTATCTGGCTGCCATTGATGATGAAACTTTCTGGCATTCACAGCTTCTTGAGCCGTCATATCAAAATCAATTATATTGAGTAGGGCTTGAAACACCGAGGTTATAATGGTCGCTCCACCTGGTGTGCCGAGAACCACAAACAGCTCACCGTCTTTTTCCAATATTGTTGGCGTCATCGAGCTAAGCATTCGCTTTTGCGGCGCGATGGCATTTGCCGCCTCCCCAACCAAACCATATTGGTTTGCATGACCTGCTTTAATCGAGAAGTCATCCATTTCATTATTCAACAAAAAGCCCCCACCACGAACCACAACTTTACTGCCAAAGTTTCCATTCAGTGTCGTCGTCATGGCTACAGCATTGCCTTCGGGATCAACAATAGAAACATGCGTCGTCTCAACGCTCTCGATAGAGTTTACGAAACCGGGAAGAATATCTTGGCTATTGGTTTTTTGATCGAGTGAAATATCGCTCATTCTATCGGCAATGTAGCCAGGCGCTGTGAGTTGGCGGACTGGAACATCATAAAAATCCGGATCCCCCAAATAGACAGCGCGGTCGGCATAAACACGCCGCTCCAACTCCGTCAAAATATGAATATAATCCGGACTATTATGCCCCATCGCGGCTAAATCATAACCACTCGCGCCCTGTAGAAGTTGTGACAGCGCCACACCACCGCTAGACGGAGGCGCCATGGTAATAACCTTGTGGCCGCGATAACTCAACTCAATTGGGTCGCGCCATTTGGCTTCATAAGCATCGAGGTCAGCTTGGGAAATTAAGCCACCTTGCGCTTGCATCTCTTGAACAAATAAATCTGCGACCTGGCCTTTATAAAAGCCATCGCGGCCGTTAGCCTGAATTTGCCGAAGGGTTTGTGCAAGCTCAGGCAAACGCAGCAGATCACCTGTTTTCCAAAGCGTAATTTGTTCGCTCTCTGGGCTGCTAATTCCAGCCGAAGGGGCGCGCAAATAGGCAACATCAAAGCGATTTAGATTTATGAAATCATCGCGATATCGGTTCAACATATTGGCGCCTTTTTCAGTCAAGGCAAAGCCATTCTCAGCTAACTCAATAGCCGGCGCCATGAGGTCCCCCCAAGGCAATTTCCCGAAACGATCATGAATAGCTACCATGCCAGCCACAGCACCCGGCACACCAACAGCGAGAGGACCCGCGACACTCAACCCCTTTATGACTTCGCCCTGATCGTCCAAATACATTTCTGCATGGGCTTTAAGCGGCGCCGTTTCGCGAAAATCTAGCGTTCCGGCATTCCCATCGAGCTGGCGAAAGACCAAAAACCCACCGCCGCCAATATTGCCCGCCTGCGGATAAACCACGGCCAAGGCAAAGTTAATCGCCACGACGGCATCAAAGGCATTGCCGCCACTGGCCATAACGTCACTACCTATTTGGCTTGCCAATGGGTGCGCTGAAACCACCATAGCTTGCTCCGCGACCACGCCACGGTCCATTTCCGCGCTTCGCCAATTGTGCTGAACATAATGATATTGAATTGTTAAAAAAGGTACGGCGCTATAAATACCGAAAGCCATAAGGGCCAACAACCCGACGCTGAAATACGCCTTCCACTTGCTCATACTTATCCTACCTATTCAATAAACATATAATGCGCCACATCGCGAAAACATATCGCCAAAACAGATCGCGCCTGCTATCGCTTCGTCTCGTGATATCGCCTCGTCGTGTGATACAGACATTCAACGTTAACAGAAATTATGGGGTAAAGTAGCAAAAACCGATAAAACGACGCTTTCCTCAAGCCCCAATGCATTGTAAACCTGTGGTGAAATATACGAGTTAATTCTATAAAAACGCAATTCAGGCATTTTGGCCGATGTGCATAATTCAAGTAATCCATAAATAAATGAACAATGTGTCATATTTTGACTGGTAATCCGATCTAAACACGATAAATACAAGCTATATAGAAGTCTTGCTGGTAATAGAGTATATCTTAAATAGTGTTCAAAAAGAAACGAGGTCGGTAATTCGTTACCGAAATAAGGGGTTTAAAGCGTTGTCATATCAAGATCCGAGCCAAGGTTCAGACGGTAACACGTCGCGGTTTCAGGCTATAACGAAGAACCGTTCCGTTTTCATTTCTGCACTTATTACCGTCTTTTTGTTTTTCTGGGTGATATCCGGAGTGATTTTTGAGGATAGTACAGAAATTGAAACCAATAGCATTGCCGATCAGGGCCGCGATGGTAAGGTTTTCAGAGTTATAACGGCAGATGTCGACCAAAAACTTCATTCCCGCGTTTTGCGAGCGCAAGGTCGCACACAGGCCGTCCGTTCCGTCCGCCTGGCTGCTGAGACTGCTGGCAATATATCGCGCCGCGCTGTTGCAAAAGGCGACTTTGTCAAAAAAGGACAAGTCATTTGTGAGATCGATGTTGGTGCACGCCGTGCCCAATATGATGAGGCCAGTGCTATTCGCGATGCCCGAGCTATCGATTATTCTGCAGCTAAAAAGTTGTTTGAAAAGGGTCACACGTCGAAAAGCCAAGTCGCATCCGCAAAAGCTAATTATGATGCCTCCTTGGCTATGACCAAAGCCCGTCAGGTTGAATTATCGCGAACAAAAATTAAAGCGCCATTTGACGGGATCGTTGATCGGTTACCCGTTGAAATCGGTGATTTTATTAGCATGGGAATGCCCTGCGCTACTCTCTTAGACAAAGACCCGATGCTGGCGATCGGCCATGTTGCCGAAAACGACATCGCCTTGATTGTTAAGGGTGCGGAAGCCGAGATCATTTTAGCGACAGGAGAAACGCTTAATGGAGTCGTGCGCTATGTAGCGGAAAGCCCGAATACCCTAACTAGAACATTTCAAGTCGAAGTAGAAATTCCTAATCCCGATTTAACAATACGCGATGGCGTGAGCGCAGACATACTATTGCAGTCGGGTAAAGTAATGGCGAGTAACATTCCTCAAAGCGCAATTACGCTGAATGATACGGGTGAGATTGGCGTCCGCACCGTTCGCAATGGGCGGGTTAAGTTTTTACCGATCGAATTTATTAGCGACGGCCTTGACGGTGCATGGGTTACCGGCTTGGCATCTACCGAGACATTAATTACGGTCGGACAAGAATTCGTTATCGAGGGCGAGGCAGTGGAAGTGGATGAACCAGGCAAAAAGACACTTACACAATTCTCGGAAAATGCAGATGCAAAGGTCGAATGACCGCTCAACATAAAAGGTCGAATGACCGCTCAACGTAAAAGGTCGAATGACCGATAGGCAATAAGGAAGATTAAGACCAATGCATGGCTTTATTCTACAAGCGATAAACCGCAGCCGAGCCGTCTTAACCATTCTCCTCGCATTGGTGCTAGGTGGCATAGCCGCTTATGTATCCATTCCGAAGGAAGCCGACCCGGATATTCCAATCCCCTATATCTATGTAGGCGTTACATTGCCTGGCATTTCGCCGGCAGATAGTGAGCGCCTTATTGTTAAGCCCCTGGAATTGGAATTGCGAAGGTTAACCGGTGTCAAAGAGGTTAACGGCAATGCTAGCCAAAATCATGGCGCCGTAATCCTAGAGTTCGACGTGAGCTTCGATAAAGACAAAGCCTTGGCTGATGTCCGAGAAAAAGTCGATAATGCGCGCTCGAAGCTGCCTGCAGATGCGGACGAACCGACCATCAGCGAATTCAACACGGCCCTATTCCCGATTATCATGGTTAGCCTATCTGGCAATGTTCCAGAGCGAGAACTTTATCGCAAAGCGCGCGAGTTAAAAGACATATTGGCTGCTATTCCATCGGTTCTCGAGGCCAATCTCGTTGGAGCCCGCGAAGAAATTTTAGAGATCATAATCGATCCGTCTATGATGGAGACTTATGGTATCTCAACCAATGATTTATATGCCGCGATTAACCGCAACAACCAGTTGGTACCTGCCGGCAGTGTCGATAATGGAACTGGCCGTTTTGCGATTAGTGTTCCAGGTCTAATTGAAAATAGTGAAGATATCGCTGAGCTGGCGATCAAAACGAATGGCGATGCCGTTATCCGTCTATCGGATATTGCGGATATTCGTAGGAGCTTTAAGGACGCTTCGGCTTATGGTCGCTTTAACGGAAAACCAACGATTGCGATCGAAGTAACCAAACGCCTTGGGGCGAACATTATTAACACCACGCAAAACGTGCGTACCGTTACGCAAGATTACACGGCTAACTGGCCTGAAAATATAAATATCGATTTCTCATCCGATTTCTCGACCATAATTTTTGATATGATTGGGGGTCTTGAAATCTCCATCATCAACGCCATAGCCTTGGTTATGATCCTGGTTATTGCTGCGCTTGGGTTTCGATCGGCTCTGCTGGTCGGTATGGCGATCCCAACCTCATTCCTAATCGGCTTTCTGATCATTGATGCCATGGGTTACACGCTGAACATGATGATTATGTTTGGGCTTGTTTTATCCGTCGGCATTCTCGTCGATGGGGCGATTGTTGTTGTCGAATATGCAGACAGAAAAATGTCAGAAGGCCTTGATAAAAAAGAAGCCTATGCCATGGCCGCAAGTCGAATGCTTTGGCCGATCACGTCATCCACTGCGACCACCCTCGCCGCTTTCGCGCCGATGCTATTTTGGCCGGGTGTGAGCGGCAAGTTTATGTCATATTTGCCGATCACGGTGATTATCGTACTGACCGCGTCCTTGTTAACAGCCATGATTTTTCTACCCGTTCTCGGTGGGCTATTCGGAAAAACATCTCAACAAGGCAGCTCAGTTCTCTCTGGTCTCGCGGCTGATAGTGACATGGACGTGGTCGACACCCAAGGCCCTACAGGAAGCTATATTCGCTTCCTCGACAAATGTATCAATAGGCCCAAAACAACCCTAGCCTCCGCTGTCATTGTGCTTATCAGTGTGATTATTTTATACGGCCAGTTTGGTCGAGGTGCTGAGTTTTTTACTCAAATCGAACCGCATCAAGCCTTCGTCTATGTAAAGGCGCGCGGCAACTTATCGATTGATGAAGCGAATGCTCTATCGCGAGACGTTGAGCGTATAGTTTTGAACACTCCCGGTATTGCCAGCGCTTTCGTACAGGCAACGACACCTGGACGAGGTGGTTTTAATCCTAGCGGCGGTGAACCACGCGATATGATTGTCAAAATTTTAGTCGAGTTCACAAATTATATGACGCGCAAGCCTGCAACGGAAATACTGGCCGATATTGCCAGAGAAGGCTCGAAGCTTTCGGGTATTAAAGTGGAAACAAGAGAGCGTGAAGACGGTCCGCCAACGGGTAAAGATCTAGATATTGAAGTGCGCGGGCAAAACATGGAAACGCTTACAGCCAGCGCAAAGCTGATACGTGGTTATCTTGAGCAGTCGAGCGATAAATTGACGGATCTGGAAAATAGTCTTGATCTACCTGGTATTGAATGGAACTTGAATGTAGATCGCGAAGCGGCTGGCCGGTTCGGCGTTGACATTGCGACCCTTGGTGGCATCGTTCAACTTGTTACGGACGGCGTCTTAATTGCTAGGTATCGCCCTGATGATTCCGACGATGAAATCGATATTCGCGCCCGCTATCCATTCGATGCGCGCTCTATTAATAAGCTCGATCAGTTAAGAATAAGTACACCAACAGGGTCCGTCCCCATTACGAGTTTCGTGACGCGCTCAGCAGAACAAAAAGTTGGCCAAGTGACCCGCAAAGATGGCTATAGAGTTATTTACCTGCGCGCCAACACAACGATTAACCCGGAAACTGGTTCTAAGTATTTAGCCAATGAAGCGGTCGCCGACTTCCAAAATTGGCTAGCGGACCAGACGCTCCCGAACGGTGTTCAAGTGCAACTATTAGGTGCCAACAAAGAGCAGCAAGAAGCCGCAGACTTTCTAGGCAAAGCCATGATTGCTTCGCTATTCTTAATGTTTATCATTCTGCTCATGCAGTTCAACAGCGTGTATTACACCATCCTGACGCTATCTACCGTTATCTTGTCAACGGTTGGTGTGATGCTTGGCATGACAATAACGGGTCAATTATTCTCGGTGATTATGACAGGAACAGGGGTCGTGGCTTTAGCCGGCATTGTGGTAAATAATTCGATTGTGCTTATCGATACGTTCCAACGACTAAATACGAGCATGCCGAGCCGCGATGCTATTTTGCGTGCTGCCGGACAAAGATTGCGGCCAATATTGCTGACCACCATTACAACCATGATCGGCCTGTTGCCCATGGCGCTTCACCTCTCGGTCAATGTGGTTAGCCGCGACGTAGGCTATGGCTCACCAGAGGGCTCATGGTGGGTTCAATTGGCGACCGCCATTATATTTGGATTGGGCTTCTCAACGCTATTAACTTTGATACTCGTACCCGTATTGATAACTCTGCCGGAGCGCATCCGAAGCAAAGATACGCGAACGCGGCTACGAAATCTATTTAGTAAATCCGCATAACTCAAAATCCAAGCTACTTAACGTCTATGTTTAGAATTATAGGTCTGTATTTTCGACGTCTTGATTTCTAGCGACAGCAGCGCTCCTTTTGCTTAAGCGCCGATAGCGGAGCCAGCTAAACGGCAACGAACCAATATAGCTAAAAGCTAAAAATAGCAGACCTGCCCATGGGAAAGTGAAAATGCCTGCGGCAAAAAACGCGACAGCTATCATTACATAAGGTACGTAATCGCGACGAATGACGCCCCCAATATGCTTACCTGAGAAGGTCGGAACACGCGACACCATCATCATTGCCCAAAACAAGGTTAAGACGATTAAAACCATGGGATACTGACGCAAGTCAAAAATGCTCGCAAACTGGAGGCAAAACGGTGCCAAGGCCAAAAGCCCCGCGGCTGGCGATGGCATGCCAGTAAAAAACTCCCTCGTCCAAGCTGGATTATCAGGGTTTTCAATATCAGCATTAAACCGCGCGAGACGAAGCGCACAGCAAGCCGCGAAGATGACCAGAGCCATCCAACCGACCCGTGACGTATCTTGAATTCCCCACATATATAAAAGAATGGGAGGCGCCAAACCAAAGTTCATGAAATCTGCAAGGCTATCTAATTGCGCTCCAATAGGGCTCTCCGCTCTTAAAAGGCGCGCGATCCTGCCGTCAATAGCGTCTAAAAACGATGCTCCGAGAATGCATAAAAAGGCCGTTTCATAGCGCGCTTCTAAACCTAAACGAATAGACGTCATGCCCAAAGCCAAAGCCGCTAACGTCATTGCATTAGGTATCAGCTTAGCGATCGGTAACACTCTCGGTTTACGGCGAGATTTTAACATGGCGTTCCATTTCTAATTTAACGCGTAAGCATTAAGGCTTACCTAAGTTAACAGAACAGCGCCAGTTTAATAGTCTAATTATTGCGTGTTCACGTCACGCTCTGGTTCTTCAGACGCCAAATCAGCAATAACCGTTTCGCCAGCAATCGCCGTTTGACCCACAGCAACCAACGGCTCAGCACCTTCAGGGAGATAAATATCAAGGCGGCTACCAAATCTGATCAGGCCAAAACGTTCCCCAGCTATAAAACTATCGCCTTCATTCGCATGGTTCAAAATACGACGCGCAACGAGACCTGCAATTTGCGTCACTACCATATCGCTACCGTCTGACAACGACACCAGCATCGAATGACGCTCATTTGCATCACTAGCCTTATCAAGGTCAGCATTCAAAAATTGTCCCGTACGATATAAAGATTTCTTAACAATGCCGGCTGTTGGCATTCTATTCACATGACAATTAAACACGTTCATAAAAACAGAAACACGCGTCCGCTCTTCCAAGCCCATACCTAGTTCAGGTGGCAAGGTGGCGCGCGTAATCATATTAACAACGCCGTCTGCTGGGCTAATCACAAGGCCTTCGCGCTGAGGTGTTGTACGCGCTGGATCCCTAAAGAACCACGCACACCAAAGCGTCAAAACAAGACCAATCCAGCCGAGTACGGGCGAGACGAAGAAAAACAAAGCATCCAAGACCGCGAAGATCGCAATAAAGCGATATCCCTCAGGATGGATTGGCACAAGTATCGATGTCAGAGTTTTCATTCACTTCCCTATATGTATTAATTGGCGATTATTAAATTCTTAAAATAACTCACTTCAGTGAGGCGCTCGCTTGATCACTTAGAAGCTTATACACTACAGCATCCTTCAACGCATCAAAAGAGGCTGCGACAATATTCGCATTAACACCAATAGTGCGCCAACTGAAACCCTTTTTATCCCGACTTTCAATGGTTACGCGCGTTACCGCCTCGGTTCCAGTATTTAGAATGCGTACTTTATAGTCGACCAAGCGCATATCCTCAAGAAATTCAGCGTAAAGTCCTAGATCACTGCGGAAGGCCATATCTAAGGCGTTAACCGGACCGTTACCAGTACCTTTATTTTCGACCTTTATGCCGTCAATGACCAGTCGAATACTGGCCGTCGATATCGCTGCAGCGTCACCTAACTGGCTTACCTGCACATCATATCCATCGACCGTGAAATAAGTTTCGAGGCGACCCAAGGCACGCAAGGCCAGTATTTCAAATGAAGCGCCCACCGCATCATAAGAGTAACCCTCCGATTCCTTTTGTTTGACCTCATATAAAATACGGTCAATCGCCGGATCATCCTTCTCAACCGAAATATTGCTCGACGCCAGACGGTCTAAAATATTACTTTTGCCTGCCTGATCGGAAACCAGAATAACTCTATTATTACCTACTTTTTCAGGTGGTACATGCTCATAAGTAGCAGGATCCTTCATCACAGCAGAAACGTGAATTCCCCCTTTATGAGCGAAAGCAGACGCACCAACATATGGTGCATGTCTATTTGGTGTCCGATTTAAAATATCGTCCAAAAGCCGCGACACTTCTAACAAACGTGTCAATTGCTCATCCGACACACCGATCTCATAAGCATCGGCTAGCTTCGGCTTTAACTTTAACGATGGGATTAACGAGACCAGATTGGCGTTACCACACCGCTCGCCCAAACCATTTAACGTGCCTTGTAATTGGCACACGCCGCCTTCAATAGCCGCCAGCGAATTAGCAACGGCATTCTCGGTATCATTATGCGTATGGATACCCAAATTTGCGCCATCGACATTCTTGGTTAAGGCCAAAACCGTTTCATAAACATCCGACGGTAATGTCCCGCCATTGGTGTCACATAATACCGCCCAACGCGCACCAGCTTCTAACGCCGTCTCTAAACACTTAACCGCATAATCTGGGTTGGCGCGATATCCATCAAAAAAATGTTCGCAATCTATCATCGCCTCGCGACCGCGACCGACAATAGCTTTCACACTATCGGCAATGCTCTCGATATTTTCTTCCAAGGAAATACCAAGCGCAACGTGAACATGGTAATCCCAGCTCTTTGCAACAAGGCAAACTGCCTGTGAAGGCGCATCTAAAATTTCTCTGAAACCCGGATCATTCTCAACGCTGCGCCCCGCTCGTTTGGTCATGCCAAATGCTGTTAACTTAGCGTGTTTGAGGGCTGGTGCTTTTTCAAAAAATTGAGAGTCTGTCGGGTTAGCACCAGGATAACCGCCCTCAACATAATCGATGCCGAGACTATCCAGAGCCTGGCTAATTTTAATCTTGTCATCAACACTAAAGTCTACGCCAGCCGTCTGCTGGCCATCGCGCAATGTTGTATCAAACAAATATAATTTTCTTTTTACCATTTTCCGATCATCGTTCCTAAAACCAACAGCCCGCGTAACCGTTCAACCATAGACAATTCTTAGCCCTATGCCTATGAAAAAGCACAAAATTTATGCGAATGTTGGAAATATATTCCGATGAGCCTCAGGCCGCAAACCCACCTAAACTAACCAGCGGCACCAGATAGTCTCTGCCGCGTTTTTTCTTCTCCGATTAGCGGTAATAGATTTTGCATTTCCGGCCCGTGCTCAGAACCCGTTAACGCTAACCTCAAAGGCATAAACAGTGTTTTTCCTTTACGCTCGGTCTTGGCTTTCAGATTGCTTGTCCACTCACTCCATGTCGTTTCGGTCCATGGTCCATCGGGAAGTTCAGCCAAAGCTTGGGCAACAAATTCAGCGTCATCATCACCGATGATAGGCTGCACCGAACCCTGAATGATTTTTGCAAACGTGATTGCATCGTCAAGCCGAGAGAGATTGCCGCGCACAACGTCCCAAAAGTCAGCCCTGATTTCAAAACCAAGCGCTTGAATGCGTGGCCCAGCTATCTCGAACGGCATGGACTGCAATATCTTTTTATTCAAACGTTTTAATTCTTCTACATCAAGGCGTGCTGGCGCGCGCCCTAAACGTGAAAAGTCAAAGCCTTGAAATAACTCTGACAGATCTGAAAAAGGCTCAATAGTATCGGCTGTACCAAGCCGAGCGATTAAACTATTAATGCTCATGGCTTCTAACCCCATCTCCCGTAAGTCACCGATGGATAGCGCGCCCAAGCGTTTCGACAAGCCGCCCCCATCTGCCGACTGCAACAGTGAGAAATGTGCGAACTCAGGAATGCTGGCGCCAATCGCTTCAAATATTTCAACCTGTGTCGCGGTATTGGTGACATGGTCTTCCCCGCGCACAACATGTGTGACTGCAAAGTCATGATCATCAATCACGCTCGGCAAGGTGTATAAGTATGAACCATCGCCGCGCACTAAAACTGGGTCGGATAGACTGGCAGTTTCAATGCGTTGGGTTCCACGAATGAGATCCTCCCACACCACAACATTGCCCGATAGTTTAAAGCGCCAATGCGCTTTCTTACCATCAGCTTCCAGAGCCGCTCTTTGCGCGTCGTCTAGGGCCAGCGCAGCGCGGTCATAAACCGGCGGCAAACCGCGCGATAGCTGTCGCTTGCGCTTCAGGTCTAACTCATCCGGCGTTTCGTAACACGGGTAAACAAGCCCGCGGCTTTTCAACGTTTCAAACACCTCGTCATAACGACCAAAGCGCTCTGACTGCTTCTCACGCAAATCAACGTTTAGACCAAGCCACTCAAGATCCGCCTCGATAGCGTCAGCATATTTCTGCTCAGACCGCTCCGTATCCGTATCATCAAGGCGAAGCATAAACTCCCCTCCATGACGGCGTGCAAACATCCAGCAGAAGAGAGCCGCACGCGCATTTCCAACATGGATATAACCGGTAGGGCTTGGTGCAAATCGGGTTCGAATGGTCATGTTTAGCCTTTCAATCGCGCATCGCGAAAGCCATTGGTGATTGGGTATCTGCGGTCACGCCCGAAATTCCGAAAGCCGATTTTCGGGCCAGGTGCAGATTGTCGACGTTTATACTCTGACACATATAGAAGATGTTCAATTCGCTTTACAGTATCCGCGTCATATCCGCGAGCAACAATTTCGTCAAAACTAGCTTCTTCTTCGACTAGGGCTGATAAAATACCGTCGAGAATTTCATATGGAGGCAGCGAGTCCTCATCCTTCTGATCCGAACGCAATTCTGCGCTTGGCGGCTTATCAATAATCCGTTGCGGGATAACCTCGCCTTTCGGCCCCAGCCCATGGGGCAAAGTATTTTTATTTCGCCAATCTGAAAGCGCAAACACATCCATTTTGTAGATGTCTTTAATCGGGTTATAGCCGCCATTCATATCGCCATAAAGCGTTGCGTATCCGACCGAGACTTCAGACTTATTTCCTGTCGTCACAACCATCGCGCCCAATTTGTTAGAGACGGCCATTAACAATAAGCCACGAGTACGCGACTGAATGTTTTCTTCCGTTATATCGGCATCACGACCGTCAAAAATTGGGGCTAAGGTTTTGTCTGCCGCATCCACCATATCTGCAATAGAAACATTATCTAAGCGAATTCCTAAAGCCGTAGCGCACTCAATTGCATCATCCAGGCTTTCTTGGCTGGTATATTTAGACGGTAGCATCAAGCAATGCACCCGGTCAGCACCTATGGCGTCGACAGCAATTGCCGCGCAAATCGCACTATCAATCCCCCCTGACAGCCCGATTAAGACGCCAGGAAACCTGTTCTTCTTGACATAATCAGACAGCCCTAAACACGCAGCTGCATAAACATCTGCCAGCTCAGAGTAATCATCCTCGGCATCTTTTTCCATATCATCAGCTATAGCCAATTGCGTCGTATCCGAGGGGCGAACGAAGCTTAAGCCAGCATCGCTTTCAAGCGTTTCTATAATTGCCATATCAGACTGCCAAGCCGGCATGCGAACACAAGTGTATCCCTGACTATCCATGACAAAACTTCTGCCATCAAACACCAACTCATCTTGCCCACCAAACTGGTTCACATAAATAAGCGGTAGCCCTGTTTCAATACACCGCTGACTTGCATGGCGCGTCCGCGCGCTATGTTTGCCGCGCTCAAATGGAGACCCATTTGGAGAGATCAACATCTCCGCGCCTTTGCTTTTCAAGTTCTGACAAATATCGGGAAACCAGATATCTTCACAAATCGGCAGGCCGATTCTAACACCCCTCAAGTCAACAGGATCTGAAAGTCCGCCAGAAGCGAATAAACGCTTCTCATCAAACACAGCGTAATTCGGCAAATGCCGTTTATGGCGAACGCTAAACTGTCCACCATCGGCAACCATCACGCTGTTATACAGAGGACCATTCTCAACCCATGGCAAACCAAAAATCAAAGCCGGACCGCCGTCCTTAGTTTCAGCGACTAGCTGTTCGGCAACGTCGCGGACATGTGTCGTGAATGAGCTTTTCAAAACTAAATCTTCAGGCGGATAGCCCGTCAAATATAACTCGCTAGCTACAACAACATGGGCGCCCAACTCTGCCGCCTTTTGCCTAGCTTGACGCAATAAAGCAGCATTTTCATCGACAGCGCCGACGGTTGGATTGTCTTGCACAAGTGCGAATTTCATAGTCCCTCGCCTGAGAATAAAAACGAACTATTGTGTAGCGCGACCGCGGCCAGCAGACAAGCATTGAAACTGCGCTATCTTTGTCTAAACTAAGGCTTCAAATCGGCTACCAGTCGATATTTAGGGGAGAAATTAAAAATGACAAATATAAAAAGCAGAGAAATTCACCTAGTTCGTCGTCCCGTCGGTTTGCCTCAGCCTGACGACTTCTCTTGTGTCGACGTTACAATTGGAGCCCCAGCAGAGGGACAAATCCTTGTGCGTAATATATTTATGTCCGTCGACCCCTACATGCGCGGCCGCATGATCGACCAGAAGAGTTACGCTCCACCTTTTGCTCTTAACGAAGCCATGTTTGGTGGCACCGTTGGTGAAGTTATTGATAGCCGCGACCCTAATCACCCTGTGGGCACCTATGTGTCGCACATGCTGGGTTGGCGCGAATATGGGCTTGTCCAGGGCAATGAAGCCATGGCCTTAGCCACGGATAGCGGCGCTCCTCTGCAAGCTTTTCTGAGCACATTAGGTATGCCGGGCATGACAGCTTACGCAGGGCTTTTGCGCGTCGGAGCACTCAAAGAAGGAGATACCGTATTTGTATCGGCGGCATCCGGCGCTGTTGGCGCCATCGTTTGCCAAATCGCTAAAATCAAAAACTGTATAGTTATCGGCAGTGCTGGATCGGATGAAAAGTGCCAATGGTTGCTGGATGTCGCTGGAATTGATGCGGTTATCAACTATAAAACCTGCGGGGATCTCACCCAAGCCTTAGCCAAAGCGGCTCCGAATGGGGTTGATGTTTATTTTGAAAATGTCGGTGGCGAGCACTTACAGGCCGCCATTCAAGCAATGAACCCGTTTGGACGCATCGCCCTATGCGGAATGATTTCACAATATAATAATACGCAGGTAACGCCAGGCCCTAATAATTTGATCCAGATTGTCGGCAAAAGCCTGAAAATTGAAGGGTTCATTGTAGGAAACCACGCCGATATGCGCGCCGACTTTGTGCGCGATATGCAAAATTGGATATCGCAAGGCAAAATAACCTGGCAAGAAACCATTTTTGAGGGGGTCGATAAGGCACCAGATGCCTTCCTCGCGTTGTTCTCCGGTGACAATAAGGGGAAAATGTTGGTCCGGCTTGGCCCTGATAAAACCAACTAAAATAAGCTAACGTTAAGCCATTAGATCTAGGGGGTCTTCGTTTGACCCCCTATTTCTTATTGCGAAATTAACCAGTTGAGTAATAATTATCGGATAAATAGGGGTTTAACTTCTCTCGCTGAAGCCGTATATGAAGAGCTGAAAAGGAATTTTACTATGGCAAAAAATTGGAATCCAGAATCTTGGCGCAGTTACCCTATCGTGCAAGTTCCAACATATCCAGACACAGACAAGCTGGCGCAAGTCGAAGGCCGTCTAGCTCACTTTCCACCGCTTGTATTCGCTGGAGAAGCGCGAAGCCTAAAAGCGCAACTAGCTGATGTTGCTGCAGGTAAGGCATTTTTACTGCAGGGCGGCGACTGCGCGGAGAGCTTTGCTGAACATAGAGCTGATAATATTCGCGATACCTTTCGTGTCTTATTGCAAATGGCGAGTGTGCTGACCTTTGGTGGTCGCCTTCCCGTGGTTAAAGTGGGTCGGATGGCCGGACAATTCGCGAAGCCGCGCTCTGCAGATACGGAGACAATTGACGGCGTGGAATTGCCAAGCTACCGCGGTGATATCATCAATGGTATTGATTTTACATCTGAGGCACGTGTGCCCGACCCCGAGCGCCAGATCTCAGCGTATCGTCAATCAGCGTCGACACTCAACCTGTTGCGAGCATTCGCCAAAGGCGGGTATGCCGATCTCACAGAGGTCCACCAATGGAACCAAGGTTTCATCTCGGAAAGCCCTCAGGGTGAACGCTATGAGAAAATAGCCAATAAGATTGAGGAAGCGATCGACTTCATGCGGGCTTGCGGAATTAGCAGCCAAAATGTTCCGCAACTTGGAATGGTTGATTTCTATACAAGCCATGAAGCTTTACTTTTAGGTTATGAGCAATCCTTGACCCGCCTCGACAGCACGTCGGGTGACTACTATGCAACCTCGGCACATATGCTTTGGATTGGCGACCGTACGCGCGCACCGGATGGAGCGCATGTTGAGTTTATGTCCGGCATCGAAAACCCAATCGGTATTAAGTGCGGACCATCAATGGAAACTGAAGATATTGTTCGCTTGCTGGACAAACTAAATCCAGAGAACGAAGCCGGTCGTATCACGTTAATTGCTCGGTTCGGCTTCGATAATGTTGAGACGTATCTTCCAAAATTAATTCGTTGTGTCGAAGCCGAAGGACGAAGCGTTGTTTGGTCATGCGACCCGATGCACGGCAACACAATCAAAGCATCAAATGGCTATAAAACGCGGCCAGTCGATCGCGTTTTAGCCGAGGTACAGAGCTTCATGGATGTGCATAATGCGGAAGGAACGTATCCGGGTGGTATTCACTTTGAGATGACGGGACAGAACGTTACTGAATGTCTTGGTGGCTCCCAAGCCATTACGGAAGAGGATTTATCATCGCGCTATCATACCCATTGTGACCCGCGCTTGAATGCTTCACAGGCTCTTGAGTTAGCGTTCTTAATCTCTGAGACACTGCGCAATAAAGGTTTCTCCAAACGCTCAAAAGCTTAACCGGCTTAACCGGCTGAATCGGCGCCTTGGCGTCTAGACGGGTGTTTTAAAAGTAACCATTTCCTCAGCCGCCGTTGGGTGAACAGCTACGGTCGCATCAAATTGTGCTTTGGTTGCCCCCATCGTAACGGCAATACCAAACGCCTGGATCATCTCTCCAGAACCCGGCCCCATGATATGCAAGCCGAGAACTCTATCGCTAGCGCGATCGACAATTAGTTTCATCAGCATTTTTTCAGGGTTTCCAGACAATGTATTCTTCATCGGCCTGAAAGTTGCCTTATAGACATCCACGTCGTGGTGCTCACGCGCGTGTTCTTCGCTAAGACCAACCGTTCCAATTTCTGGCTGCGAGAACACGGCCGTTGGAATGATACTATGATCCACCGCTTGAGGATTATTATTAAACACAGTTTCCGCAAAGGCCGCCCCTTCACGGATAGCAATCGGCGTTAGAGCTGCGCGATCGGTAACATCGCCAACAGCGTAGATATTGTCTATGTTGGTGCGTGAGTAAGCATCCACACTTATTTCGCCTTTTCCTCCGGTCTGCACGCCCACCACATCAAGTCCAAGCGACTGCGTATAAGGCACACGGCCGGTCGCATACATTACCAATCCAGTTTCATGGCTCGTGCCATCTTGAAGGTGAATTTTATATCCATCACCAAGCTGCTCTACTTGCACTATATCAGTCTCCGTCAAAATGGAGATACCCTTCTCACGCATAGACACATCTAAGTGCGAACGAATATCTGCATCAAACCCGCGCAAAATTTGCTCGCCACGATAAATAAGCTGGGTCTCGACACCTAAGCCATTAAAAATTCCGGCGAACTCTACAGCGATATATCCGCCACCAACGACCGTTATCTTCTTCGGCAATGTAGGTAGGTCAAAAGCTTCATTAGAGGTAATGCAAAACTCTTTCCCGGGGATGTCAGGAATGAAGGGGGTTGCGCCAACAGCTACCAGAATATTCTTAGCCGTATATGTTTTATCGCCGACTTTAACTTCATATTGCGAAACCAAGACGCCGCGCCCCGTGATGATTTCAACGCCGCTGGCTTCCAAGTTACGAATATAAATTGAATTCAGGCGATCAATTTCAACGTCCTTATTGTCGCGCAACGTATCCCAGTTAAAACTGGGCGGCGCTATCGTCCAGCCGAAACCGGCCGCATCCTCAACGTCTTCGCCAACATGGCTCGCGTAAACAAAAAGTTTTTTCGGAACACAGCCGCGGATGACACAGGTCCCGCCGACACGGAACTCTTCAATAATAGCAACTTTAGCACCATGGCTAGCACTCATGCGCGCCGCGCGCACGCCGCCCGAACCGGCACCAATAACTAAAAGATCAAAATCATATTCCATAATTTACCCTCAAAAAAACGATTGCTAAATATCACCCATTTGCCGAACACCATCAGCACCGGCGATAAACGCCAAGTCTGCCAAACCAATAAATAAACCGTGCTCAACAACGCCGGGGATTTGATTCAACGCAACAGCCAATGCCTCGGGATTATGAATTTCTCCGAGCTTGCAATCATAAATATAGTGCCCGCCATCCGTTACCAAAGGTTCCGCGCCCGTCATCCGCAACACAACATCCGCGCGATGCCCCGTATTGCTTATGACGTCCAAAATAGCATCCGCCGTAGCGGCATGCGCAAATGGGTTCACCTCAACCGGTAGCGGAAATGCGCCAAGCGGATCAACGCACTTACTATCATCCGCAATCACAACCATTCTGGTAGATGCAGCCGCCACAATTTTCTCACGCAGCAAAGCCGCTCCGCCGCCCTTGATCAACCGTAAGCTCGGGTCAATTTCATCCGCCCCATCGATCGTTAAATCTAGCGTCTTTAGATCACCGAGCTCGCCAAGCGGTATAGACAAACTTTCCGCTTGAAGACGTGTTGCCTCAGAGGTCGGAACACAGATCACATCCAAGCCAGCCGCTACCCGAACACCAAGTCCGTCAACCAAATGCCGGGCTGTCGAGCCAGTTCCTAAGCCTAACTTCATCCCTGGTTGCACCAATTCCAGCGCTTTAAGCGCGGCGGCTTTTTTCATCTCTTCCATCTATTTGTTAACTCCATGAAGCTATGATTTTGTTGAACCAATTATAAATTGCGGGTTCCACGAATGAGTTCCCAGGCTTCGTTTATAGCCGACATTCGGGCCGTCGCGATATGTAACATTTCGGGCGGCACGCCGCGTGATTGCATTTGGTCAGGATGATTTCGTCTGACCGCATCTAGATACGCATCCCGCACGACCTTATCCGAGGCGTTTGCTTCAATCGCGAGCAACGTGTACGGATCGTCTATCTCCTCACAATGACGGGCTTGAATACTACGAAACCTTGCCTCATCGATAGAAAATATGTCTGCCACAACGTCCAAAAATTGCGCCTCTGCTGGATGCAAGGAACCGTCCGCATAAGCAATAATAAATAAAGCGTCCAGAACATCTTCCAGCGTTTGCGGGCTATCCGTAAATAAACCGGCAATTTGCTTTGCGTATGTATCGAAGCCAGCGACATCTTCTTGGGCCAACCGGAAAACTCGTTCGACATTTCGGCGTTCTTTTTCTGGGACTTGTAACAGCGACTGCACGGCCTCAACCTCAATTGGCGATACGACACCGTCCGCACGGGTCATTTTTGCCGCAAGCGCAATCAATGCAATTGTAAATACAACTTCGTCATCGCGCAATCTATCGAGAACAAAATGCCCGAACAAGCCGCCAACGATAGCACCCGGCACACCACCCAAGGCATATCCAGTGGCAACACCAGCAAACTTACCCCACAGTGACATGTCAATTCCTTCTGGTCGTCGCGTTCCATTTACAAACTCGCGACCAAGCTAACCGAGTTTCGAGCTAAATCAACACCCCGCTAACATTCGCTAACAGCTAGTTTACAGCGACAATTAAGCTCGATACGCCAATATAGGTGCAAGCCACTTCTCGCAAACCTCAATCGATAATGACTTACGGCTGGCATAATCCTCGACCTGATCGCGGTTGATCTTGCCCACACCGAAATAAGTCGCGTCGGGGTGACTAAAATACATCCCCGACACAGCAGCACCCGGCCACATCGCATAGCTCTCCGTTAACGTGATCTGCGCTAGCTCAGTTGCCTCAAGCAATTCAAAGAGGGCCGCTTTCTCCGTATGATCCGGCTGAGCTGGGTAACCAGGGGCAGGCCGAATACCGTGATACTTCTCACCAATCAAATCATCATTTGAGAGAGCTTCATCACTGGCATAACCCCAAAACTCTTTGCGAACACGTTCATGCATGCGTTCGGCGAAGGCTTCTGCCAAACGATCCGCCAATGCTTTGGAGAGAATTGAACTATAGTCGTCTCCTGCTTGTTCAAAACGTTTCGCAACATCATCCTCACCATGCCCGGAGGTAACCGCAAATCCACCGATATAGTCTGGCGTACCGATCGGCGCGATGAAGTCAGACAATGCAAAGTTAGGCCTTGCTTTGCCACTGCGATCCATCTGCTGGCGCAAACTATGAAAACGCGCACGCTCCACCTGACGTGTGTCATCCTCATAAATGACAATATCGTCACCATCACGATTGGCAGGCCAAAATCCGATCACCGCTTTTGCCGTTAACCATTTTTCGCTGATCATCTGATCCAACATTTCTTGCGCGTCGGCAAACAGACTGGTCGCCGCCTCGCCAACAACCTTATCCTCCAAGATCGCTGGATACTGCCCATGCAAGTCCCAGCTTTGGAAAAACGGAGTCCAGTCGATATATTGTCGTAACTCCGCAATGTCATAATCATCAAACGCTTTAAGGCCAAGAAACTCCGGCTTTACTGGTTTATGCGCGTCAAAGTCCAAGACGGCGGCATTAGCGCGCGCATCCTCAATCGATAAGCGCTTACGCTCAACCTGACCACGTGCATGAGCCTCTGCCATTGAAATATATTCTTGGCGAATTTCAGTTTTATAATTACCACTATGCTCGGCTGACAAAAGCTTAGACGCCACACCAACTGCACGACTTGCATCCGTTACATAGATTACCTGACCACGGTCATAATTCGGATTAATTTTAACGGCTGTATGCACTTTCGAGGTCGTCGCGCCACCAATAAGTAGAGGAATATCCAGCCCTGTGCGCTCCATCTCTGCCGCCACATGGCACATTTCATCGAGACTTGGTGTAATCAAACCAGACAGTCCAATAATATCAACATTCTCTTCTTTAGCGCGCGCAAGAATATCTGCGGCCGCCACCATGACCCCCATATCAATAACTTCAAAGTTATTGCACTGCAGCACGACCCCAACAATATTTTTACCAATATCGTGGACGTCACCCTTAACGGTAGCCATCAAAATCTTACCTGCATTTTTACGCTCGGAACCAGCGCGCTTTTTCTCTTCTTCCATAAATGGTTCAAGATACGCGACGGCCCGTTTCATCACCCGTGCAGATTTAACCACCTGTGGCAGGAACATTTTTCCTTCGCCGAACAAATCTCCAACATGGTTCATGCCGTCCATAAGAGGCCCTTCGATAACCTCAAGCGGCCGTGATAGGGAAGCTCTTGCCTCCTCAGTATCCGCCTCAATATGGTCCGATATCCCCTTCACAAGAGAGTAGCGCAAGCGTTCAGCTACATCAGTTTGACGCCAAGTTTCATCAGCGACATTGTCGGTTCCTTTTTTGCCACGATAGGTTTCCGCAATATCTAAAAGTCGGTCAGTCGCTGCATCATCCGTATTAAATAAAACGTCATCTACGCCCTTTTTGAGAACCGCATCAATATCTTCATAGATTGCCAACTGCCCCGCGTTAACAATCCCCATATCCATTCCTGACTGGATCGCATTGTAGAGAAAGCTCGCATGCATCGCTTCACGCACCGGCTCATTGCCGCGAAATGAAAACGATATATTCGAGACGCCGCCAGAAATATGCGCGAGTGGCATCTTCGTTCGGATCTCTTTGGTGGCCTCAATAAAATCAACCGCATAATTGTTATGCTCTTCAATGCCAGTAGCTACGGCAAAAATATTAGGGTCGAAAATAATATCTTGCGGCGGAAAGCCAACTTGCTCCGTTAATATTTTATAAGACCGTTCGCAGATAGCTATTTTTCGCGCTGCCGTATCGGCCTGCCCGTCTTCATCAAAAGCCATCACAATGACAGCCGCACCATAGCGCAAGCAAGCGCGAGCCTGCACCAAGAAGCTCTCCTCGCCTTCCTTCAGCGAAATCGAATTTACAATCGGTTTGCCCTGAACACACTTTAGTCCGGCTTCAATGATCGACCACTTAGAGCTGTCGATCATAATCGGAACACGAGCAATATCAGGCTCAGTGGCAACAAGGTTTAAAAACTGCACCATAGCCGCTTCACTATCCAACATCCCTTCATCCATATTAATGTCGATGATCTGCGCGCCGTTTTCAACTTGTTGCCGCGCAACATCAAGAGCTGTTTCATAATCCCCCTCCGTTATGAGGCGGCGGAATTTTGCCGAGCCCGTTACGTTAGTTCGTTCGCCAACATTAACGAAGCGAATTTCGGGCGTCAGCGTAAACGGCTCAAGGCCGGATAAACGCATATAGGGCTTTGGCTCAGGGATAGCGCGCGGCGTTATTCCATCGACGAGCGATGCAATCCGCTCGATATGATCTGGCGTCGTTCCACAGCAACCGCCGAGAATATTAACCAAACCTGACGTCGCAAACTCCTGAACAATCTCGCCCATCTCAGCGGCAGTCTGGTCATACTCGCCAAACTCGTTCGGCAATCCAGCATTCGGATAGATGCAAACAAAACTATCTGCAACGCGAGCAATCTCAGCAACATAAGGGCGCATTTCATCGGCACCCAACGCGCAATTTAATCCAACGGCAAAGGGCTTCGCATGACGCAAGCTGTTCCAAAAGGCCTCAGTGGTTTGCCCTGATAAGGTTCGGCCAGAACGGTCCGTAATTGTGCCTGAAATAAATAGAGGCAGCTTTGTTCCAACTTCTTCAAACACATCTTGCACCGCATGAATGGCTGCTTTTGCGTTCAAGGTATCAAAAACCGTCTCCACGAGGATTATGTCCGCACCGCCCTCGATCAAGCCTCGTGTGGCATCCGCATAAGCATCTTTCAGCTCGTCGTAACTTGTGTTGCGATAGCCTGGGTCATTTACATCGGGAGAAATAGATGCGGTTCGATTTGTTGGGCCAATGGCTCCGGCAACATAACGTGGGCGCATTGGGTCTTTTGCTTCAAACGCATCACACGCTTCGCGAGCTAGCTTGGCTCCCTCAAAGTTTAATTCATACGCTAAGCTCTCCATCGAATAATCAGCTTGCGCGATCGTCGTTGACGAAAATGTATTGGTCTCAATAATATCACTGCCAGCGCCAAGATAGGCGCTATGAATATCACGAATGATATCCGGCTGACTGAGCGATAATATATCGTTATTGCCTTGCACGTCATGTGCGTGGTCGGCAAACCGTGTACCGCGATAGTCTGCTTCACTAAACTTGTGGCGTTGGATCATTGTACCCATCGCGCCATCGAGTATTAAAATTCGCTCGCGAGTTATAGTATCCAGTGCCGCTATTCGTGTTTCACGTGTCCAACTCATTTACAGTTCAGCTCCCAAACCTAATTCTTTGCATACATCAAAAGCTAGTTCGGCCTGATTGAGCGTATAGAAATGTATATCTTTAAAACCTTCATTGAGCAGTGTTTTGCACTGCTCGGCGGCAACTTCAGTGGCGACAATTTTTCGTGCGGCAAGATCATCCTCAAGGCCTTCATATTTGGCAATCAACGCATCTGGAACGGCTGCACCACAAAGTGAAGCCATACGCCTTGCACCTGTGAAATTAGTGGTCGGCATGATGCCCGGCAAAATAGGTATCTCTATATTCGCTTTTATGAGCGCATCGCGATACCGCAAAAACGCCTGCGTATCGAAAGCAAATTGAGTGATCGCGCGCGACGCTCCCGCATCGATTTTGGCTTTCAGCAACTCGATATCCTGCTGAAAAGATGACGATTCTGGGTGCTTTTCAGGGTAAGCGCTAACGGAAATTTCAAAGCCTCCGCGCGCCGCAATCGACGCGATCAGCTCAACGCTTCCCGAATAACCATCGGCATGCGCTTCAAACGCGCCCATGTCCGGCATGTCACCACGCAGCGCCACAATGTGGCGAATACCTGTCGCCTGGTAATCAGCGACAACACTGTCGACGTCTTCCCTACTCGCTGCCACACAAGTCAAATGCGCGGCCGGTGTAAGTGTCGTTTCTTGAACAATCTTTCGCAGACACGCATGGGTTCGGTCACGCGTTGACCCACCAGCTCCATAAGTCACCGATACAAAATCTGGTTCCAATGGGGCTAATCGCTTTACGGCCGACCATAGTTTAGCCTCTGCCGCCTCGGTCTTTGGCGGGAAAAACTCGAACGATAATCCTGTCACTTTGTGTTCCTTTTTCTCTTTGATCCGGACCAAATTGAAACCGTTAAATTCGATTTATCTTGATCGTCGCCTAAATTTTCAATCGTTTCCGGCGTGAGCCCAACATCTACCATCCAGCCCTGAACTTCTTTGGCTTCAAAACCAAGCCGTCGATGCGCGTGCTCTTCGCGCAAATTTTCCATATCATGAGGCGCAAAATCCACAACAACAAGCTTGCCATTCGGCGCCAAAATCCGGGCAGCTTCACCTATGGCCATAGCCGGATTATCCAAAAAATGTAAAACTTGGTGAATAATCACAACGTCGGCCTCCTCATTCGCGAACGGTATTTGAGTTGCATCCCCCTGCTGTACGAAGCAATTCGCATACCCCAACGTCTGCAGTCGAGAGCGTGCTAGTGTGAGCATGTCTGGGTTCAGGTCGAAGCCTGTAGCTTTGTGGGCCAACGAGCCAAATAACTCCAACATGCGTCCCGTTCCAGTTCCCAAGTCAACGAGATTACCAAAAGTCTTCTTGGGCAGTAGCTTGGAGATACTGGCTTCAATATCTTTCTCAGGCAGGTGGCGCGACCGGATATCTTCCCAATCCACGGCATTCGCTGAGAAATATGCATCGGCACGATCCGTTCGCTCACGACGCACATGGGTTAATCTAGCAAGGTCTCCCATCAGTGTTGGATCATCGCTCGGTAGCGCGTCCAATAGCTGACCCAAGAACTCCATAAATCCACGCGCCTGTACCAACCGATAGAAAACCCAACTGGCTTCTGGATGGCGCTCAATCAAACCAGCATCCGCTAGCAATTTGAGGTGACGAGAAATTCTCGGCTGACTTTGTCGCAAGATATAGGTTAACTCTGTCACGGTCAGCTCACCAGATGACAATACAGACAGAATACGCAGACGTGTCGGCTCTCCCGCGGCTCTTAATGCGTTTAATATCGCCTGCATAAACTTTTCCAATTTCCTTAACAATGATTTTTGCATAATATAAAGATATCTTTATATGTCAAGTTAGATTGGCTAATGATTGGTGATCTACTGGTATTTTTCTTAGCCCAAGGCGTCACTTTTATGACACAAATATATGTGGTAATCAGATTTATAAGATACGAATCATTGAAGAAATTTAAAAAGCATTTAGTCGATGAATAATTAATAAGGGTGATCAACATGGGTATGTCTTCAGTATTACGCAAACGTGTTTTTGCGTTATGTTTATCGGCCGCGTTCTTTGCTGCACCTTTAGCTATGGTTTCGTCAGCTATGGTTTCGTCGGCTATGGTTTCGTCGGCGCGAGCTGACACGATTGATGTGATTAATGACCCGTTCGAACGCCTGAACCGAATTTCTTTCGGCGCACATCAAGTGATTGATAAAGTTGTGGTGCGACCCATCGCTATTGGTTACACGCTCATCCCAGAACCGGCGCGCGTCATCGTTACCAACGTATTTGACCATTGGACGTCACCTGTCACCCTGGTGAATGACCTACTTCAAGGTAACCTTGATAGATTTGATACAACTGCCAAACGTTTTTTGATAAATCTAACAGCTGGCCTATTCGGGCTTTTCGATGTTGCTACCGAGATGGGAATTGAAGCTCACTCTGAAGACATGGACCAAACTTTGGCCGTCTATGGCGCGCCATCTGGACCCTATATTTTCCTACCAATATTAGGCCCGACAACACCGCGCCACATTATCGGGCGCCTTGCTGACTTTAATTTCGTGCCGATAGCTTATATTGACGATACGAATGGACGCGTACTGGCTAACGGCATAAACGCCATCAATTTACGTGCGAACCTGCTTGATGATATAGATAATATCGAGAAGTCATCTTCCGATATTTACGCAAGCTATCGCAGTTTTTATAGGCAGAACCGGGTTTTTGAAATCGACAATGGAGAGACAAGTTTTGATAATCTTCCGGATATCGATTTCCTTGATGAGTAGTGTATGGCGGCGCCGATAGTGATGCGGCTAAAATTTGGAGACCTTTTAAAATGAAAAACATTTTTATTGCGAGCTTATTATTAGTTGCATTTGTATTCGGTAGCGCTCTGCCCGCTTCTGCGGATGCGCCTTCAAATATTGCAAAAGAGAGCAAGCAAAGTGAGCGCGCCGTGCAAATGGTCACAGCTCTAACGACAGAAGCCATGAAAATTTTGGCTGCCGAACTATCTACCGAAGCTCGAGAAATTGCTTTCGGAGAACTTGTCGATCGCTATCTAAATGTGAAACGAGTTGCCAGATTTACATTGGGCCGTTCGGCACGAAAGATCAGTGACGAAGATAAGCTTCGCTTCGAAGAGGCTTTTCGTCACGCACTCATCAAAATATATGCGAACCGTTTGGCCGGTTATACCGACGAGAAAGTAATTGTCGGAAAAGCTAAAAGCAAAGGACGCAACAATCTCGTTAATAGTCAGATTGCCTTTGCAACAGAGCGCCCACCGGTAGATATGGTTTGGTGGGTAATAGAAGAAAAAGACGGCACATTATCCTTATTCGACGTTCAGATATTGGGCGTCTGGATGGCTCAAGAGCAACGCGATATTTTCTCTGGTGTCTTAAAATCCAATAAAGGAGATATCGAAGCTCTCATAAAACACCTGCTCGATCAGGTGGCAGACGCTGACGACACCAAAGAGGTGGTATCCGATAAAAAAGCGCCTGTTATCTCCAATCGCTAGCAGAAGATAGCGGTCTACTTAAGCAGACCGCCATATATAGAGCTACAGATGAAATCAAAGGTGTCTCTAACTGAAGCGTTTAACGGCTGAACTGCTTATACTTAATTCGCTTGGGAATTTCCGCTTCAGGACCAAGGCGACGGCGTCGATCCTCTTCATAGTCAGCATAATTGCCTTCAAACCATTCGATATGGCTATTGCCTTCAAATGCAAGAATATGTGTAGCGATACGGTCTAAGAACCAACGATCGTGACTGATAATAACGGCACAGCCAGCAAAGTCATTCAAACCATCTTCAAGTGCGCGCAATGTCTCGACATCCAGATCATTCGTTGGCTCATCGAGGAGCAGAAGATTAGCACCGGACTTTAGCATTTTTGCTAAATGAACGCGGTTACGCTCACCACCCGATAGCAAACCGACTTTCTTTTGCTGGTCGCCACCCTTAAAGTTAAAGGCTCCAACATAGGCGCGCGAATTCATCTCACGCTTACCGAGCGGGATAATGTCGAGACCACCGGAAATTTCTTCCCAGACATTTTTGCTATCATCTAGATTGTCACGGCTTTGATCGACATAACCCATAACAACGGTATCACCAATTTTCAACTCACCACTATCTGGCTCTTCTTGCCCTGTCAGCATGCGGAAAAGTGTTGTCTTACCTGCACCGTTTGGACCAATCACACCGACGATACCGCCGGGTGGTAGCTTGAAGTTCAAATCCTCAATCAGCAGGCGTTCGCCAAAAGCTTTGTTTAGGTTTTGTGTTTCAATCACGATACCGCCAAGGCGTGGCCCTGCTGGTATTGATATTTGCGCATGAGAAATTTCGCCATGTGCTGATTGATCTAATAAGTCTTCATAGGCATTAATACGCGCTTTACTCTTAGCTTGGCGAGCCTTGGGAGAGGATCGTATCCAATCCAATTCGCTCGATAAGTTACGTTGCCTTGAAACATCTTCTCTCGATTCTTGCTCAAGACGTGTTTGTTTTTTCTCAAGCCAATTCGAGTAATTTCCCTCATAAGGATAACCGTTGCCCCGATCCAGCTCCAAAATCCAACCCGTAATCTGATCCAGAAAATACCTATCATGGGTAACCAAAACAACGGTTCCCGCAAACGCTTCCAAATGGTGTTGCAGCCAAGCGATCGTCTCCGCGTCGAGGTGGTTGGTAGGCTCATCGAGTAGCAATAAGTCAGGTTTCTCAAGAAGCAATTTGCAAAGTGCAACGCGGCGCTTCTCACCACCCGACAAATTCTCGACACTCGCGTCACCGGCCGGGCACCGGAGTGCATCCATAGCCTGCTCTACCTGACTGTCCAAATCCCAGAGGTTCTGCGCATCAATTTCATCTTGTAGGCTAGCCATTTCATCAGCGGTCTCATCAGAGTAATTCATCGCCAATTCATTATAGCGATCCATCAGGGCCTTCTTAACGGCCACGCCTTCCATGACATTTCCCATCACATCTTTGCTCGGGTCAAGCTGCGGCTCTTGTTCAAGATAACCAACTTTCACGCCATCCGCGGCCCATGCTTCGCCTTGATATTCTTTATCGAGGCCAGCCATGATTTTGAGCAATGTTGACTTACCAGAACCGTTAACACCAACGATACCAATTTTAACGCCCGGCAAAAACGAAAGCCGCACATCTTTCAATACCTGCTTGCCACCGGCATAGGTTTTCGACAAACGGTCCATCACATAAATATACTGGTAAGACGCCACACTATTCTCCTCATCTATAGACAATCGTTCTAGCCACATTTCACGCGCTTCACAACATGAACACATCAATTTTCCGGTATCGTATCAAAATAGGTGTAATCCGATTGAAGTATCCAAATAGCAAGCCAGAATAAAACGTCAAAAAAAGGGGGCCAAGGCCCCCTTCTCAATCATCAATAATCTGAAACGCGCTGCATCGCGGCTAGAAAATGCGTAGCGTCTCGCGAATAACCATTGCAGCCAAGACAACCCAAGCCAATGCAAATAAGGAAAACCGAACGGCAACGATATTAATCGTGCCCTGTACGACTGAATGAATAATTCTCAGCAGAACGAATGCCCAAGCAAGCTGAACATTAAGCGCATCTCCATGCCCCAAGACAGCAATAGAAATTGCAATCGCGTAGAATAACGTTGGCTGCTCGAATAAATGATTATAATTATCACTGACCTGTATCACTTGGCTCGGAAGCTTCATTTGACGCGGGTGTTTTGCATCTTGAATCTTAATGCCTGCCTTTTGCATGGCTGGTGCACGTGTTGCCATCATCCAAACAAATACCACCACAGTCCAAAGACCAAGCACAATAACAGGCTGAAGAATTGCTGTTGGTTCCATAATCACTCTCCCATTTATAAAATCACATAGACGATGCACTTTTTAGACAAAAGCTTCAAGCCATTAAGTGCCTAGATATATTAAGCTTTGGCCAGATCTATAGATAATAGCGGGCTATTTACTCTGGCTTAAATTGGTCCCGCAATGCATCGAAAATCGCTCCCTGACGCGGCGAAGCATTGCAGTCGGCTACCAACTCCATCTTTTCCTTCACTTGCACGATTGGGCCTGAATATTCAAACTCAGGATAAACAGAGCTGACTGCTAGCTTCACTGCGCGGTCTTCTCTGAGTTTCAGCTTAGCAATACCGTTTTGGAAGGGTGCTGTAATGCCTGTTTCTGGTTCGAGGACCACGAAAACGTCATCACGCAATTCGCACAGGTTATTTAGCCGAACCTCGATTTTAATAATCTGCGGACCTTTAAATGCCTCTTTCAAACCGGAAACATCTCCCCACCCCGTCCACAAAAACCGAGCCGCTATCGCGACAACAACAAGGGTGACAACAATGGCGAAGATTTTTAACGATTTCATCGGGTTCAGCTCTCTTGGTTTTGATCCCCATTGAAAAACAGAGATGATCAATATTGCTTGGAGTATATTTTATGAAGGGGAGCTGTGTATATGACAAAGTGTACACGCGAAAATATATAAAAATATTTGCGAGAAAAAGATAGAACGATGGAGAGAGAGAGAGAGAGAGAGAGAGAGTGGTGAGAGAGAGTGG
>Ga0209137_1000751_pt1 | contig 33287 bp, 30 predicted proteins | sample SaaInl5LU_22_DNA_FD_184642 | JGI IMG/M metagenome (GOLD analysis project Ga0209137, IMG submission 184642) | Marine microbial communities from expanding oxygen minimum zones in the Saanich Inlet - ESP_105LU_22_DNA (SPAdes) (version 2) | ecosystem: Environmental > Aquatic > Marine > Intertidal...
TTTCTGATCATTGAAGAAACTGTTCACTTCAGTATCTGATGATATCCCAATCAACGGTTTGAGATACTTTGTTATAAACATACGATTAGCCTGGTCTGAGATCAGGCTGTTATCTCGACTGTTATCTTTTTTTTGTGCAGGGGCTGCGAACCCTTTGTTGTTGGATGATTCTGCAGAATCATTTAATATTGCTGTTTGTGGTGAAGACATATATTATTATAATTGAATATATTATTTATTTTAGACTAAATTTATTAAATAGTATAAATTTAGACAAAAATAAATTTAAAATATATTTATTAAATATTATAATATATATATGAGTAATAGTTATAAATACAGAGATGACGATGATGATTTAGACGATAGTCCTTATAATAAGGCATGGAAAATAAATAAAGACTATATTATAGCGAATACATTTGGTGTAAAAGGTATACCACCGGGGTTAGTTAATTATGGTAAAAATCTAATTCTATTTTACGATAAAAAAATTAATGCAGTAAATAATCTTTTGAAATCAAAACAATCGGATAATAAAAAAACATTTATCGCAGATGTTACAATTCAAGATGAACAGCTAAACAAAATATCAAATATGGTAGAAACCGATAGTTTAACAAAACATATCGATTCCGAGAGTTTGCAAAAAATGATATCTGGATATTACGCTAAAATTGGAGAAGAAAGTAAGGAAGTTATGAAAAAAGATTATAATGATAGAAATAAAACAATAAAATATATTTTATTAATAAAAGAATATGAAGAAAATAAGAGAAAAATTAATGAAGCTATAAATGGGACTGTTATTGATGATGATGATGATGATTTGGGTGATTTAAATTTTAATATGATAGGTAGTAAAAATCAAAAAGGTGGATACATCATGGATGAAGTTAAATCGGAGTTAAGTTCAAAAGTTAATATCGTTTTTAGTGAATATGTGAATGTTGTAGATGATATAAATAATATATTTAATGTAAACTCATTATTAATTTATACAATATTTCAAATTCAACAGGCTTTTAAATATCCATCAATTGTTCATAGTGAATATTTTAAAACAAATGAGTTGGTAAATTTGTTTTCAAGCAAATTATACAGAAATGAACTTTCAGGAGGAGCGAGGGGGGCAGGCGACGAATTCGAAGACGACGAACCCGACGATGACGAATTCGAAGACACAAAACAAGGCGCAGAACAAGGCGCAGAACAAGGCGCAGAAGAAGCAAAAAAAGCAGAAGAAGCAAAAAAAGCAAAAGAAGAAGCAGCAAAAAAAGAAGAGGCAGCAAAAAAAGCAGAGGCAGAAGAACAAGACAAAATAAGAACAGAAATCAAAAAGAAATATGAGGAGGAGAACCAAAAAGCAAAAGAAGAGGAAGACAAAAAGGAAAAAAGGCTAAAGGAAATTGATAAGTGGTTTAAAGGAAAAAGAGGGATAGCAAGTTTATCCGGTGAGCCGTACGCATCGGCGATAGACCACATGTTAAACTGGCCCGATGGCAAGTTAGTTACTACTGATGAGTTTAAAAAATTTTTAGATTTAATAGATGATACAAAAGCCGCTGCTATAAATCAAGGGGTGGACCTCGGAATAAGCAAAGAGGATATTGAGCAAGAATTTGAAGAATTAAAAAACAAAACTAAAAAAAAAATAGAGGAAGAAGAAAAAAAAGAGAGAAATATAAAAGAAAGAGAAGAAAGAGAAGAAAGAGCAAAAAAACAAGAAGCCGAAGATATAGAAACGGCGTTACGTACGCGAGATCTAAAACATAACCTAAAAGAAATAGCAAAGGGTATTGAGGTCGTCAACCAACAGCAGAAATTAACTCAGGAAATGAAGACACAATTAACTCATAACGTGGAAGAAACTGCAAAAATATTGAATTCAACCAGGACCACATATAATAAAATGGTACAAAATATCAAAGATGATGAGAATAGGTTACAAAAAAATATAAAGGAATTACACGAATTAGTTAAAAAAACAACTAATGAAAGGAATGAAAATGTAAGTGAAAACGAGAAAGAAAGAAAAAAACAGAGCGAAATAAAGACGGAATGTCAAAGTATGAACGGCGAGGTGTGTACTAGCCTAAAAAATATAGTAGTAGACGGAATGAATGAAATAAAGGGTAAGGCAAGCGATAAGGAGATGTTTATTCGACATCATATTGAGGGAAATTATGTTAAAAAAAATTTATATAATTTTGTAGAAGATTGTAAAAAATTAGATTCCGTTCCAGAATGGAGAGCGTTAATTTCAAATCTAATCGTAACATATATTAGAAAATATGAACAAGATCCAAATTCAGGTGCATATATAAACGTAATACCATCATATAATTATTTTAATTTAGTACTGATGGGTACACCTGGTGTAGGTAAGAGTTATACAGCTGATATAGTCGGAAAAGCGTTAAAATGGTCCGGATTTTTAACAATAGGCGACAGAAAAGATATTAAAAAGCCAGATATTGTAGGCGCATATACCGGTCAAACCGCTCCAAAAGTTTATAACGAATTAACAGAGTGTTTTGGTAAGACAGTTTTTATAGATGAAGCGTATTCTATTGCCGGACCAAAAGACCAAGTCAAAGGAACATTTAATGAATTTGGTCAAGAATCATTAGATGCTATAACTGATTTTACATCTGAACATATAGGTTTATTAGGGTTTATAGTAGCTGGTTATGAATATGAAATGAGAAATCAATTTTTGAATGTAAATGTTGGATTACCTAGAAGATTTCCAACTGTTTTAACGTTGCGGCGTTATAATATGAAATCTTTTTGGAAAATTTTAGAAGGATATATTAGTAAATTTGCTCTAAAAGAACAAGTAAATCATCAACATAAAGCATGTTTTGAATTATTAAATATTATGTTTAACTTTCAAAGCAATCCTGATCCACTACTGAAAATGTCAAAAGATTGGGGAAAACTATGGCAAAGTTATCCATTAAATAATATAATTGTAAATCTTGAACTACCCAAAACACATAATGCAAATGATAAAGTAAAAATACCATTATTTGAATTTAGAAACTTTAAAGATGCTCTTAAAAATATTAAAACCTCCCCTACTAGTGAAAATGTAGATGTTTTACTATTAAAACCATTTATAAAAAATTATAGTTTAACAACCGCTACATTTGTAAAAGCATATCTAATATATAAATTTTGTGATATTAGGAATGGGGACCTTTTTAGAAGTCAAGCAGATAATTTAACAAAATTTAGTCAAATCATATTAGAAGATAAAATCATGAATGGATATAACAAATTTAAAAATGACGAGGATACATTATTGAATGGAAATAATGACTGGATAGAAAATTTATATTTTAAATTATATTTTCTAAAAAATCCGAATTCAACTCAACCGATTACGAATATATATTATAAATTTGAGAAGTATACAGATGGAGAGGTAACTTCACAAGGTGGATTTAAACATAAATTAAATAGAACTACTACAAAAAGAAAAGAAAAAAGTAAAATTAAAAAGTTTACAAAAAAAAGTGGTAATAATAAAAAGAAGAAAAGTAAAAAACATAAAAAAAGGAGTAATAACAAGAATACCATTTCTAATAAATATAAAGGAGGTGTTAATAATAATAAACGAAAGGCTACCGGTGACTTATACACTTCAAGCCAAGACCTAACCCCAAGCCAAGAAGTAACCCCAAGCCAAAAACTAAAAGAGGCTATACAACAGTCGAATTTTGATAAAGTAAAGGAACTCGTAAATAGTGATATAAACCTTGTGAATACTAAATTTACCCCTAATGGTACACCTCTATCGATAGCCACATCAGTTGAATCACGAAAACCACAAGGTAATTTAGAAATTGTGAAGTTTTTGTTAGAAAACAGAGCGAATATAAATGAAAAAGACAACAAAAATTATACACCTCTACGTATAGCCGCGATGGGCAAAAATGTAAAATTGGTTGAGCTTTTGTTAGAAAACAGAGCGAATAAGAATGAAGTTATACCATATAGTGATGGCCGGAGGTCACAAAACTCCGCCATCGAGAAATTGTTGGAGGATCCCGATGCTAAAAATGAGAAAACCCGGGTTGAATCGACAGACGATGTTGAACCGACATACGATGTTGATCTTATTGTCGACAAACAACAACTGGACGAGACGGGAGATGCGCTCCAACTGAACGATTCACTCGACGGCATACCCACGAGTCAAGAAGAAGAAGAAGAAGAAGACAAGAAGGAAAAAGAAAAGAAGGAAGAAGAAGCAATAAAAAAAAAATATAATGAAGAAAAAGATTTAATTTTTACGGTGTTAACAAATTTCAATTATTTAAAAAATATAGATGGATGGGTGAAAACTTACTTTAAAATTTCTAATAAAGAAGACGATAATAGTTTTAATGGCTTTAAAAAAGAATACAATAGATTATTAAATGAATTTATGAATCAAGGGTTAGAAGCAAATGAACAATTAAATACATTTGTCTATGTTTATATTTTATTAGAATGCTATATAACAGCTATGTCTCAAAAAGATAAAGTAATAGGTGCTTTTGATATTGATGATTGGTGGTTTTATAGTAAAGATGAATTTAATTCAATAGCGAAAGAAATAAATATAGAACAGATAATGAAGGAACATTATCCGGTTGATCCTGATGATAATACTGATAATAATGATGCTACTCCGGGTAATGATGCTAATAATGATGCTACTCCGGGTAATGATGCTGCTAATACTGCTCCTGATGCTGCTAATACTGCTGCTGATAAGGTCGCTCGTGATAACCAACTAGAAGTTGATAAACAAATAGTAGAAGATGCCAGTCTGGAAACCGGGTTGACTGCCAGTTATTAAACCTAATTAATTTGTTATTATAAAAAATATTTTTTTTCATAATAAAAAGTTATCGTCTACGTCTAGTAGATCTTTTTTTTCTACGTGTAGATCGATGTTTTTTCTTACATTTAGAACATGTGCAACATCTGCAACATCTAGAACATCTATTATGATGTTTACTACCACCACGTCTACTAACGGATTGATAAGCGCCTCCCCTACGTCTACCTCGGCTTTGACTCTGATACGCATACGGGTTTGTCATACATTCTTGTTGACAATACGGAACTCCTAAACCTTGGGCTTTGCAAGCATCTTTACATGATCCAACGGCCATTTGTTTTGCATATGCTTCCATTATAATAATAAATGATATTTTAATTTGTTTAAAATGATGATAAATATAACGTTTCTACTTTTAGGGATAAATTTAATTTATTTACGCTGGTTGAATGATTTCATTAACATATAGGTTATAGTCGTAGTTAACCAATATAATACTCCTCCCCATAATCCATCTATCATGGCGGTGATCCATGAATATTTTTCAAAAATAGCCAAGTTAGTAAAATCAAAAACAAAATAAATAATCCATCCCAAAAATGCAGCTTCTATAGGCGGTTTATGTGATTTTATTATAAAATAGTTTAATCCAAATACTAAAAATAAGTATGATAATACAGCAGGTGTTAATTTTAATTTCATTTCTGTGCTTTGAATACGTTTGATTTGGATAGCAAATATATTTTTTGCAACGAATGATAGCCAAATTCCATCTATGATTATTAGTAAGACAGATGCAATCAAATATTCTAAATATTTCATCTATATATTTAAAATATTATTTTAGCATAGTTATTAAAAACTTTTTTCGACTGGTATTATATAATGTCATCAATAGGATATTTTAGTTCAGTAGGCGGAAGTGGTGGTCAAGCATCTCCATTCGTAATAAATTCAAAAAGTCCAGGCGGAGCTATAAGAGGGTATATGCCGCAACAAAACCAAACCGTAGATAAAGAATATAGTCGATTTGAAAATATTAGATTCACCCTTAAACAATCTTGGAATACAGATTACCCCAGACAACTTAGACAATATAATCTTAAAAAAACAATTACGACTCCGTTTAGAGCTGTTAATAACGCAGGAGATTTAATGGGTAGATTAAATTATTCATGTGGTGGTTCTTGTCAAACCCCTCAATATCGTCCCGGTCTTCATGGTCTTAAGAAAAACTTTGGCGCAGTTTCCACTAGTTGCACTCCTTCGGCGGCTTTCAATAGTTTACAAACAAGTTCTATTGGAATACCTGCTTCTGCCTGTAATGGTCGATATGTCTATGATAGTTCAGATTATGTTACATACTTGAAACAAAAATCTGTAAATAAGAATTATAATGATTTAACATATGGTGGTGATGATAATAATGCAACACAGAGTGTTGTGAAGGCTATTCGAAGATATTAATCTATATAAATATATATAAATATATAATGTATAAAGGATACTCTGATAAATTAAGGAGATTGAAAAAAGAACATAAAATAATAAATCAAAGTACAATACTTTGTACTAGATGTAAAAAAATAAATAATATACAAACTATAACCGTAATTATGTGTTATTTTTGTAATAATCCTATTTTGATTAAGTAATCTAATATATTTTAATATATATAAATATATATATTAAATGACTACTCCATACGGTGTTTCTGTTAATAAAGGTTCTGTTTCTTATAACGGGTATGTAAATTCACGGATTGTAGGACCTCTTTCAACAAATCAAAGCCCTCCTGAAATACCATATCATAGTTATGGTGTGTTAACTGGAATAAGACCTACACCTCCACAATTTTATCCTAGTCAAGAACCAGTAAATGCTAATATGAATACAAATGCTAGGTATCATTATTTACGAGCAATTCAAAGTGCTCAACAACGGGCAAATCAGAGAAGACTTGTTTTAGCGAGTAATAGTACAAATTCCAGTTATAGTTTTTCAACAGGTAAACGATATGTAACATCGTCTCATACAAATTATATTGAACCGATCCCTTCTTCTATGCAAACACGAATAATAAAAAGTAAAGCTGTAGGACAGACTGGCTATAAAGTAAATTTACCAAATAATACACCAACTACTACTAAAAATTATTATCCAAGTGGCGTAAGAAGTTCAATTCGTCGTGCTCGCTCTGGAGGATGTACTGCACCAAAGAAGAAAGGTGCTATAGAAAATAGAAATAATACACAAGCCGTATGTTGTTGGGGAGGAATTGTGCGTCAAAATTATTAATTTAGGACAAAATAAAATATTTATATAATGCATAATGCAACGTTTAAATAATGGACAATTTAATCCAAGACCTGTGATAATTGGAGGTGGTCACTGGCCATATTTACAACCTATGAGTGGTTTAGGAAATTACGGAAGAACAAGAGCCGCGGTTTTAATCGGAGGTCCTCGCTCAACAATTGCGAATCAAGGACGAATTTATGCATTTGAGAAGTCAAAAGGCAGAGGAGATGCTTATAAACAGTATCTAATTAATGTTCTTGGAGGTGGATTTGTTTATAAAAATGCATGGTCAGTTATTCAATAAAAAAAGTGTTAGTTAATTTTTTTATCTAAATATTTATTATATGAATAAGTATTTAGTAGAATTTCTTGGTACCCTATTCTTGATGTATGCTATTCTTGCTACTGGAAATTGGTTGGCTATTGGTGGTGCTTTAGCTATAGCTGTTTTATTTGGCGGACCCATATCTGGAGGAGCTTTTAATCCAGCGGTTGCGTGCGGGTTATATGCCACAGGAAAATTGGCAAAAGAAGATTTAGTTCCTTATATGATTGTTGAAGTTTTGGGTGCTTTAGCAGCGGTATATCTATATAAAGATATGATGAATAAGGCTAAAAAAAATAGTAATTAAATATTTATATTATTTTTATATTCATATAATATAAATGGCACTAAGAACAAGAACAAAAAGCCGAATGGGTGGATTTTGGGGAACTGCCACTAAGGGTTTAGATGATTTAAAAAAAAAAATGGGTATGAGCGATTCAACATATGTTCCTGCTCCTGCACCTGTTCCTGTACCTGCACCTGCTCCTGCTGCTCCTGCTCCTGCGTCAATGGGAGGACGAAAACATAAAGGAGGAATGCCTGTTAGGCTACATGCATCAAATATCGCACGTCATTCGGCACCTTATCATGTACAGACCGCCAGAGCAAACGTTATATTAGGTGGTAAATCAAGAAAAAACAGACGTGGAAAAAAGGGTACACGTAAAGGCAAAAAAAGAGGTCATAAAAAAAAATCAAGTAAGCTTTTTTTCTTTTTTTAAATAGTAAAAATTTATCTAATATTTTACTATTTATTTTATTTTTATATTTAATTTATTCGCCTTTTCCATTAATTTTATAAAAATATATACTCCAATTATAGTCAAACTACCGAAATATATTTGTGCTAAAGTATCTTCAGGTAATTGTAAGTAATCATCATTATAATTTTGGAACGCGTTTTTGCATTTTACGCCTGATACCGGATTCTTACCATCCGAAAATGAACACGGATTCATATTTTTAATATCTATTTTTGTGACATAATGGGTTTCGGTTGATTTATTATTATTTGAATCGATTGTTTCCATAGTTAACTCTTGACAATCTGGAGTCCCACCAGATAAAAATGCTTGCATAATTTTAAAAGGATTTAATGCTCCTAAATTACCAAATGCGCCAGGAACTAACCCTCTAAAGTCTGAAAAATTAACTCCCATACCATCTGATAAAAAAGGTATCGATCCATCCGGGACATTATCTACATAAATATATCTATCCACTTGACTTCCGGAACTATCGGTTGGTTTACATTTTGCACCAGTTTTTAAAAAAAAACGATTACCTAAAGGTCCTCCGGTAGCAGAGGCCTTACTTTTACCAGTTACCAATACTTCTACATAATCTATTAATCCATCAATATTTTTACCTAGGGTCTTTATATTTCCTTTTGTACTCATACCAATTTCGCTTGGTGTTTTTATATTTTTATAATATGGATATGTTGGTCCTAATAATTTTTCTTCTACACCTTTTACGTCATCTAAAACTTCTTTAAATAAATCTGACATAGTTAACTATATATTAAATATATTAAATATATTAAATATTAAATATTTAATTAATTTCATGTTCCGGTAATTTTTGGAGGCGTGTTTCCAGCAACACTGTGTCCATAGTCTGCTTGAGCCTGAACTAATTGTTTAACTTCACCATCTAGTTTGGTTACATTTCCACTTAAATCGTCTATTCTACTCATCTTTGGAGCGAGTTTTTCTAATAATGACTTTAAGGCCATTATATTTCCAGCATTTTTTTTTGCTAATAACATCGGGTCATTATAATTAGTATAATTTTGATTTTGATTTTGATTTTGATTTTGATTTTGATTAGTATTTCCATTAGTATTTTTATTTTCAATCCCCTCAATTGTTTTAAAATATGCTAAAAATATTTGATAACAAATTAGAAAAACAAAAAATAATATTAATCCATTTACCAAATAATTCATTATATATATAATTCTTTTTTATTTTCTTTATTATAAGTATAATGTCAACAGCTTATTATCCACAAGGAATGAGAACTATGCCCGCAAGTGGTCGTATGAATTCATCTTTCCCAAGTCAATATACTACATGGAAAGGAACCGGTATTTTGAGTAATCCAGTAGCGATTGCACCTTCACATATACGACCTTTAACGAATAAGGATAGTGGAAATGTATTTCAATCTGGATCATATCCTAAACGTTATCCACAGTTTACACGCAGATTTTTTCCTAGACCACTAAAACATCATAGAAGAGGAAGAGTCATTCCTCCAAATTCATTTGAAAATCAATTTCAAGATAATCCTACTTTTGAAATGCAAACTGATTTGATTAATTATAATGTTAATCGATATGTATCTTCAAGTAAAGGCACTTCAGTAGGGAATGGACGATATAGTTATGGAATGGTTACATATACACAAGATATTCCTGGAGGATACACCGTAAAAGAAAATGTTCTAGATGAAGTAAATGGCGAACAAAAATTAAATAATGATTGTAAAACTTGCGAAGGGGTTGGACTAGTAGTCAATTATATGCCGAATAACACATATCTTACAAATAATCCAGAACCAAGATCACAGTCTGCGCCATTTTGCTGTAATGAACAATATAAAGCCAAAAGAAGAGCGATTTACGCAAGTACTAATTTAAAAAAAAATTATTATACGACTAATTTCGAATATTTACAAAATAGATGTCAAACATTTAATCAAAAATCTTTTAACTTCCAAGATAATAAAGGTATCACTAGCCAATTATTGTTAGAAGATGGATTCACTCCAGAACAAATAGAATCAGCTAAACCTGGAAGTGCTCTTTCACAATTAAATATTTATGAGGCAAATTGTTATCCGAATGCAGAAATATTTGAAGCTACCGAGGATGCAATTTTAACTAAAATTGCGAATGAATTAATTCAATCAGGGATTTATTCACAAAAAACAATAGATAACTTATTAGTAAAATTTACAGCAAAAAATAAGTTAAAACAATTTATAAATTTCACTAGAGATTTATCTGGTATACAATTAGCTAAAGCGAATGAAATTATAGATCGTCAATTATCAATAACTAATACATTAGGAGGGCCTATAGATTCTTCACGCGGATGTAAATTAACAGTATATAAACCAAATAATCCGCAGTTTGCGAAACAAGGAGCAGTATCCAGTAGCACTCGATTATTAAAATTAAATGTAGACACTATTTCCACAAATGCAGCATCTATGAATAAAAATAATAATATAGGTAGTCAACTCTATACTGCAAACGAACTTTATAAAGGTAATGATACATATAACGCTAATTTATATAAAAATAAATCTCAATCTAAATGTACTGCACCACCTCCCGCTCTAATACAAGGTAGATATCCTTATCAAAATAAGAAACAGTGTGCTTATAATAAAGAATTACCAGATTTTCGCCTTCCAATTTCACAACCATCTCCGTATAGATATTATCCGGGAACTGTATTTTCTACAAATCATTATTCACAAACTCCTAGAACATACAATAATCCAACACAAAATATTACTGTTTAATTATTTTATTATGTTTTACACCTTTTCTCATGTAAAAACTTCAATATTTCAAAAAAATATTCATTTTATCTATAACTTTATTATAAGGTATTTTATATTTTTCGCAAAAAGAAACACATTTTTCCATATTAGATTTTTGTAAAACGGATAATTTAAGATCATCTATGTTATTATTCAACATATTTATAATAATTGAATAGCTATCTAATATTTTTTGCCCAGTTATGATATTGATATCATTTATTTTATTCAAGAAATATATAGGGATATCATTTTTGATAAATGTATGGCAATCATGAAAAACTTTATTTTTCAATAAATATGGGTTATTATTTGAAAATCCTTTACATATTATAAATTTTTCAAAATTCTCCAAACTACTAGTATTTGGTTTAAATATTATCACTCTTTCAAACATACTGGATAGAATATATGTCAAATCTATGTTTACTTTATGAAATAAATCATTTATTTTAAACACCAATATACCATCAATATTCAGGTGTTTTTCTACAAATAATAGTTTGTTATAATAATTCTCTGCTATATTATCGTGAGTATTATTATTCATTATAATATAATCATAATTATTCATACTATCGTAATTATTTATTACGAAATTAAAGGATACATCAGAAACAAACTGGAGCGATTCTTTAATATCTACCGCTAAATTAGTATCCTCTATGAAAATGTTTTCACCAATAAGTGAGTTTCTAATATTAATATTAGAGTGAATTTCAATAAATTGGTAAAAAATACTACTATACGTTAATGTCGAAATCCGTGGTTGATTATTGAAATTATCATTTTTAAATAATAAATGATAATTATCTAATAATTCATTTATATTTATTTTAATAGATGTCTTTTTTATGAAATGTTCAACTTGAAATTGTAAAAAAATAAATTGATTATATAAACTTTTTGATATAAATGGATAGCTTATATCATTATTATTTGATTCAATTTTAATAATATTATTTATTTTTGGAATGATATAGTAACTCATAATATTAGATATTATTAAATGTTTAATATTATTCCTCTTCAATTATTATTTTTTTTTTATTCGTTTTTTTATTTGTTTTTTTTGGCGGTACCTTTATAGGCGGTGTACTTGAACTATCCGATGCTTGAACTAGTGTAATTTTTTTAGGAATTTTTTTTAATAGGGCAGGTTTCGAAGTATCTAATACAATTTTATTACTATTATCGGTAGTTTTTTTATTTAGTTCCATCTGTGTTTCAGTATATTCTGATAATTCAAGTTGTATCGACTCTATATTTACTTCACGTATTTTCTTAAATACAAAATATCTATTCAAAAAGGATATTTTTTTTTCTGTTTTTGTCATATTCGGCGCTTCACCATAATTTTTTCTTTCAAATTTATTTTGACTTATTTTTTCTTGCATTTGATTAAATAGTTGTTCAAACATTCCTGTTCCACTTACTAATCCCATATCGTTAGCTTCATCATTTGTTATTATCTTAAAACCATATATTTCCATAACATGTTGTAAATATTCAAAGTTAACTAAAAATTCTGAAATTGGGTGTCCGATTGATTCCTGAAATACTTTTATTTCATAATTTATACAACTAGAATCAGCTGTATAAGTATTTGCTCCATATATTTTTTGTATTTCCCATATCTTTTTATCCTGTTCCATAATTTTTATACTCTCATTTGTTTTTACTTTTGATAACATTTTAAATACAGTATTTCCATCATATGTTGTTCCTATAAAATATCCATTCAATTTTGTACATTCTGTAATATTTCTTAAAAATCCATTTAGTATTTCAGGTGATTGGAAAAAGTAATGAATCGCAAATTGGCATGAAGATACATCAAACCCATTACTACCAACACCAAATTGTTTATATACCCCCTTACCTAATAATTCTTCATTTTTTTTACCTATACCAAAAATTGCATTTGATATTTGTTTTGCCTTATCATTTAATAAAGCATTTCCATTTTTAATATTATTTCCTGAATTACCATGAACAAATAAACAATCGGGTACTGTTTTAAATTCTTTCTTAGCATTCAAATATCTACTACAAGCGCCATTTATTCTATTTTCTAGATTATCTTTTGAATAATCTATACCAAACACAAACGATAACTTTGCTTCAATCCATTTTGCCATATCACCTCCTTTTCCACAGGTTAAGTCAATTAGTTTATCGCCGGTTTTAGTGACTCCTCCGATTAATAATCTCTTCACGTATAAATTATGAAAGTTTTTCATTCCTTGCGTTTGAAATGAACCAGATGGAGTATTATAATACTTATCTTCAGTAACTTCTGCACTAGGAATATTTTCACCAGAACGGATCATTTGCTCAGTTATTGGATTATGTATAGATTTCCAATTATTATTTGCAGTTTCATAATTATTACCGAAATTTGTACCACCTTTACGTAGTTCATCCGTTTTATCATGTCTTACTCTTAGCGGTATCCATCTCCACTCTTCTTCTCTATTTTTATCATATCTAAATTCAACAATTGTATTATCGGTAAATACTTCACTTTCTTCTGAGAACATCTGTTTCACACCTGTGTCATCCGTTTTCAACATAATTTTACAAATACCCGCATTTATATCGTATGGATCGGTCGGATAAAATCTCATAGGTACATAATCTTCGCGTGTGTCAGTTGTATATTCAGGTAATTTATCATCAATAATATTCTGACATGGATTTATATATCCATCTTTTTTGGGGTTAAATCCACATCTTAATTCGACTGTTTTATATGTAGATAGTTGATCCGGTATATCTACGTTTATACCTTCTTCAAAAATAGGCTTTATAATTTCACTACCATTTTGGTTTTTTAGTGTTGTAACTAAAAAGTCAATAGTATTAAATTCAGAAGGTTTCCATTTGAAGGAATAATCCCATCTTACTCTTTTTTTAGGTCCAGCATGTCCTATTTTATCTGATCCTACGCCATAATACGCATGTGTAAAAATTAATCCATCTGTTTCATAATCGAATCTATTTTCAGCAACTTTCGTAAGAATTTCGTTACAACCTTGAAATATAGTATCTTTTTTACTATAAGGATAAAACTGTTTAGATACTAATTTGATTGGTGATAATAACTGAGGTTTATTTTTGATAGTGTCCATTATATTTTTATCTCCTTTAATTTCTAAAACCGATACTAAGTTTATAGTAGAAGTTAATAATTTAAGTGTTTGATATCGCGATTGATAAATATCTTTTTCATTTTCAGATTTCATAAAACTTAACGCGCGTATATCTTTATTTTGGTAATAATAAATATCAAAAGCTGCGAATAGATTAATAAATTCCCCTAATTTATTACATGCTATTAATTCACCATCTAATAGCGAATTAAAGCAATCCTTATTTACTGTTTTTCCTCCTGTAAAAATTACATTCATATTTGTATCAATTAAATAAACTTTTCCATCTTTTGCAATATACATCAAATGTCTTAATCCATCTGCTTTTTCAGTTACTACGTAATCTTTACGTATATTTATATTTTCAGCCTTTTCGTTAGATGCTATATTTATTAGCTGTAACGTTTTAGAATTTGGACCAATAAAACTACGGGTATTTATATACTTGGGTATGTCATTTTCCCATATCATTTTACTATATGAATTAAGTACTTCTTTTTGTTCAGAGTAAGGAATTGGAAAATTTGTACCCTGTAATCCACTTAAAATAAATTTTATAACTTTTTTGAGTGAAGTTAATATTTTAGTCACAGAATCAAAATTGGTAGAAGGTCCTATCATTTGATTATCTATTTCTATTTCTATTTCAAATTCTTCATTATTACGAAATACATTTGAATCGTCGACTTTATAAGTTGTAATCATTTCCATTTGATCCTTGTTTTTCCGTTTTTTCATGATTTTATCCGAATATTTTGTAATTGATAAATCAACTTTACAAGGATAATCTGGATGTATAAACGTTACTCTGTTTAATAAACGGAAATTTTTTTTAGTATTTGACCAATTATTTATTATAAATTGTTTAATACCGTCTTTAATTTTTTCTTCTGTGTTATATGCAACACGAAAATTAAAATCATAAAAATCTGCTGGAAATAATAAATTACCCTTAGATGATTTTGCCAGTTTTTTCTTCTGAAAATTGATACAGGAAAAGTCCTTTTGATATAATCGTTTTAAATCATTTGTTTTACAATACTCTTGTATATTAAATAGACCCTTTAATTCTACTCTTATATCTGATTGGCGAAATTTTCCTGTATTGGCTTCTAAAAATTCGTTTTGCATTTTCAAAGTATAATCTCCACTCGGGTTCATAGTAGTAAAACCAAATGATTTTAATTTTGAAATTACATTATCAAACTCTGTTTTTGTAAATGCTTTTTTCTTCGTTCCAAATCGTACTTCTAATTCATGGTTTATCATACTAGAATATATAAATGGATTGGCTTGATAGAATTCTTTTAACAGATAGTCAAATTTTTCAGAGGATTTTAGTTTATCATAAGGAGTTGCTACGTGCTTTTTAACTTCTTCTTCAAAAACATCAATCGGGACATCTTGAGATAATTTAGGAATAATATCAGGAGGAGGACCTTCGGGTGAAACAGGATTCCATCCAGGAGGAGGACCTTCGGGTGAAACAGGATTCCATCCAGGAGGAGGACCTTCGGGTGAAGGAGGTTTCCATCCTGGAGGAGGACCTTCAGGTGAAGGTGGGTTTTTCTCCTTATCCTCTGACGAATCGGGGTCTTCTGGGGTTTTTAATGTAATCGGTAAGAAAGGTGTTAATAATGATTCTTGTGATTCTTTTAACATTTTAATTGGATTCGACATATTTATATTATTATATTATTATTTTTAAATATTTATTCAGTTTTTTTAAAAATGTGAAAAATATTGAACGATTTGTTCGTATAAATCTTTTTTATTTATTTTTTCTTCCCTTTGAATACTTAATTTATTACATATATATTTTAGATCATCCAATTTATAAGCAGACATAGATTTGATAGGTTTTGAAAGTGATGTTATTTCTAGATTTTCATCTTTGATTTTATCAAATTGTTTTTTATTTATTTCACAAAGGCCATAATTTTGATTAATTAAATAAATTATATCACTATCATTCATGAATGATTTATAAAAACATTTTTTTTTCATATAAACTATATTCTTTTCTTCTATAATCAATAGTAAAAAAAACACCGGTAATGATAATAATCTATCGCTTGATAGATTTGTTTCTACATCAGCAATAGTAGTTAATTTATAATGTTTTATAATATTCTTATTATTTCGCATCTTCATAACCAATTCTATTTTCTTGTTTTTTTCAAAAAGAATATTTTTATTTTCTTGCATTTGATATTCAATTTCTCCATAAATAATCATATAATAACACCAAAATAATTTATCATTTTCTTTTGGTATCATAAATTTATACTCATGTTTAATATGTGATATAGGCTTTATATCTATCTGTTTATTGGAGGTAATAAATTTATCATTTATCTTTAATTCAACATCACAAAGATCATTTATTTTTGTTATATTGATAAAATACGGGGATAACTCTTCTATTAGCATATTTAAATATAACCGTTGATATGTTTAAATATATTTAATTATTATTTATTTTCTGACTCCCTTCAACTAAAAAATGTACTCTGTAAAACTTCTTTTGTTTGTTCATCTTTATTTAATTCGTTTTCTTGGGTATTGACATATTTAATAAACTCTTGTAAATTATCTATAGCAGACTTATCTAATTCTGATAAATTTACCAGTACTCCATTTTTATTTTCGTTTAATAAGTGTAAATTATCCTTTTTTAATATTCGTAAAACTTCTATTTGGTTAAATTTATTCATATTTTCAATTGTTTCACGTATATAGTTTAATTCACTTATCGAAAAGTGATTTACATCAGTTACTGAATTTACTATTTCCATTTATAAATATTATCAAATTGTTTTTAAACCTTTTCTTATATAAACGCGGTATTTAATATTATTTCAAGTTATATTAAAAAAATAATAATAATAAATAATAAATATTAATAATAGTTTTTTATTTGGGATTACTAATCTTCTATCAATATTTTGGGCTTTTGATGATCTTTAAATAATGTTACTGGTCTAGTGATTTCCCCTAAAACAGACACATAATCATCATTTAATTCAAATCTTTGACCTATAACGCGAATATTGAATATTTCATCTATTTTAATTTGTGAAAAATACTCGTTATTAAAATTATGATCTTTGGCGACAAATACTACAATCGGAGATGGGGTTTCGTCGGCACTTCCTGCTTTAATACCTGCCTTGGTAATATTTTGCGCAATACAAGAAATAATCATACCTTCTACTGGATAACAAATTTCACATTCAAATGTTACTACAAAAGTAATCATATTACCTCGTGTAATTTCGCCACTTGAAAATGTTACTATTTTTGTAGATTGAGATTTTACAAAACCTTCTACTACACACTTTCCTTCATAATGAAAAGATATAAACTGTTCTAATGTTTCTTTCAAATTTGTTCCTATATTTGAAATAGGAAGTGTTATATTTCTACTAAGTAATGATCGATTATATATCGAAGTGATATTATCCTTTCTTTTCTTTACTGATTTTATATCCATATTATTTATGAATATAATATCTTTGTATTCTTTTAATCAATTTTAATTTTAATTAAACTAATTAAATATTTTATATAATTTATGATAAATTGCCATTTCGGGCGTTAAAAACCATTTTTTATCCCCTTCATTTGTTATTTCAAAGTAACGTAATATAAATTCTTGTAATACACATAAATCTATTTGTCCTATGGAAATATTTATTATATTACCATCCTCATCTTTCTTTTGTTTTGTATTTTCTTTTGTCCATTTCTCTCCACCAACTATTAGATTTAATTTCTGTATGGATTTATCTTTTCCGGATTCTTCGCAAGTAGCCCCTGTGTCGCGTGATGAGTCCATATCCTTTGTTTTAAATACTAACGCTGAATTATTTTTTTTATAACCAATAAATCCTATGTATTTATTAAAGTCTTTACGATTAAATTGTAATCGTGTTTTTGTATTTTTATTTAAAGCAATCTCCCGTTTTGTCTCACTATCTGCTTCAATCCATATATTTTTTTCATTCAATATCATAATTTTTAATTCATTTAATTTATATAAAATTAACACATTATACTCACCTGAACGAAAAACTTCACTCATAAAATAATCTTTTATATACCACTCTGTTGATTTATCTACTGTCTTGGAAATACTATAAATATAGTTTAATAATTCTATTTTTTCATCATAAAACAGTTGTTCGATCATATGTGCAAATAAAAATGATAATAAATATTCTTTAATATTTGGGTAATCTTTTACGAGATGTTGCGAAATAACACCACAGTGTTTATACCAATTATCATCCCCTCTATCTACACTTTTTTTTGTAGAGTATTCAGTATAAAAACGATAATTTTCATCAAATTCTTCTATTATTTTAGGTTTTTTATTTATATTATCTACCTTTTTGTTATCAATCATATTTTCTTTTAATTCTAATTCTATCATACTATGCTTATAATCAATTGGTACAGATCTCTCAAATATACTAATATTCTTATTCATCAATTCAGATGGTTGAAATAAATAATATTCTTCTATGTTAATTAATTTCCCAGAACGTCCATACTTATCGATAATTACTTCATTTTCTTCTATTATTTTTGTTAATGAAGAATAAATTTGAGAGTAGGGATATTTTTTATTTAATTGAATTGCACGAAATAAATCTTCTTTTTTATAGAAAAAATTTTCTTTCATAAGTAATTTAACTCTTTGTATTATTTTATCATTATTATTAGTAATAAAATTTACACTATAACTATCTTCTGTAATTTCCGATACTGTTCCAGGACGACAATTATAATCGCAATTATCCATATAATCACATATAGGTGTATATGGTTTATCTCCAATTTTATAATTTTCTATTACTAATCCAGTTGATAATTCTTGTTTAACAGGAGTTTCTAAAAAACGTGCAATCTTCTCATCTGTAAAATTTGTCTGTTCATGGTTTAATATACAATCGACCGCAGTTTCTTTCAATAATCTGGATATTTTACCTATATCGATTGCTTTCGTTTCTGCTACTCTATAAACATATAAATCTGCAGCCTCTTCGTCACTTTCTTCCAATATAGTTCCATAAATAAAAATTTCTACATTTCGTTTTTCAAAACTAAGTGCTTTATGACTAAAATTTCTAACTGCTCGACCAATAATTTGTTCAATTCTATTCATCGTATACCATGGATCTAAAATATGTACTTGCCTTATATTTTTAAAATCAATTCCTTCTGTTCCTGCTTTTGATATTAATACTACTTTTACTTTTTCGCCATTTGTATTATCAAAATTGGTCAACCCCTTTACCTCAAAATCATTATCAGGTGATAGTTTTTTATCTCCTGTAATTAACGAATATTGTGCAGGTAAAAAATTACTTTTATCAGTTGGTTTTCTCATCGTTCTTACATCCACCGTATCAGTAGGTTTTTCTTTGAATAAAGATTTTATTTTTTTTCCATAGCGAATAAATCCCATCTCCTCTAATGCAAGCGCCATCGGAATAAGTCCTCCGTCGATATATTGAGAATAAATTAAAATAATACCATCTGATACTCGATTTGATTCTGTATTATAAATACTATCTAATACATTCTTAATTTTTACACTATACTTTCCAATCAGTTTTCTATTGAATATTTGTCCGTATTCATCTAATGTTGATTTTTTATACGAAAAACTACCTTTTTCCAAAGGAACCGTTGTTTCTTTAAAATGCATTATTCGCGAAAGACCGGTTTTTCCCGTTAAATCATTTGGATCTATATGATACTTCATATCAAAATTATTCTGATCACTATCAATTCTCTCCATATCCTTAGGATTATCCATTTTTTCGACTATTTCTTTTAATCCGTCCATCGGATATGAAATAATCAGTGAACGAAGCGGATTTTGTAATAAAGTATATCCAAATGAATCCATATTTTCAAAACTAGGCATCTTTATTTCTTTCCCTTTTTTTGTATGAAAAATTATTTGCTTATGTCTTAAATAATTAATCACATATTTATAAACACATGATTGACACTTACCGCAATTATCACATTTACTCATTTTAGTTATAAATAAATTTATTATACGTTTCTTATCATTTTCAGATATAGGTTTTAAATTCATTTGGTATTTTGGATAAGGAATACTTGAAAAGGTATTTTCCTTTGCAAATTCGTCTGGATAAATACGATATGGAAAAGTATATGGATTTTCTCCTCGAACATATGATATATAACCGGTTACCTTACGAATTAATAATTCTTCCCCTCCTTTTTTGAATTCGCCTTCTTTATTAAAAATATCACTAAATTGAACAGTAGATCGTCTATCATTTATATTTATTAAATTTATAAGCCATAATATTTCCTTATAATTATTAAACATCGGAGTAGCTGAGAGAAATAAAAAACGTAAGTTATCTGTATACTTTACTAATATTTCCAAATTTGTCGCAACCTTTTTATTATCATTATCTTCGGACTTTCTTATGTTATGGACTTCGTCAATTACTATCAATCTATCACTAAATTCATTATTTAAACGTTTAATAATTTTATCACTTATAAGCGAATTTTCGTTCAATACTTCACTACTATTCATCGTTTTAATAATATAATTTGCAAATTGACCATAGCCTAAAAATAAATAAGAACTGTTAATGAGATTTTTTACTTGTGTAATTATTTTTTCCTTTGATATCCCTTTTAAATTAGTAGGATTTATTTCCTTTAAAAGTTTATTTCCAGTACAAGAATTTATAGTCCATACACCGTCTTCGTTTTTCAGTTTTCTCTCATCAAATAATTGTAACTTAAAATTGTCTTGAACATTTTCTGAGGCAACGATTATAATCCTTTTTATAATATTTACTTGATTCATATAGTCCCTCATTTCTTCAGATACACCAATCGCACTACATGTCTTACCTGTACCTAAACCGTGGTATAATAGTAAACTATTATATGGGGTACTAGAAGAGAGAAAGTTTTTAACAAACATTTGATGCGGTTGTAACTCAAAATCTTTTTTTGATAGTTCATCTGCATAAGCTCTTATATCTTTATGTATCTCGCCATCATAAGTTGTTTCTGAAAATTCTTTTTTTGAGGCAATTTTTACATTAAAATCCTTATCGTTTAAGTTTGGATATAAAAAAGTGTCTTTATTCTCACTTTCTTCTAAACATTTTCTCTCAATCAGCTCTTTTTTCAATAAAAATTTATTACATTCTTTTGAATATTGATTATCACAGTCCATTTTATCTAATTTTATATGACAATAATCTTGGGTATCCAACTCTTTAGAGCTAGATGACTTTAATATCTTTTCTGTTTCCATATATATTATATAAATAATCTATATTCTTCTAATACATAATTAATATTTGTAATTAATGTGTGTTTTTCTAAATTATTAGGTCTTATTGCAGTCAAACATTCTTCTAATGTTTTCCATTCCAGTTTACTTACTTCTGCTTTTTGGTAGTAATCCAGATTATAATTATCTATATCTTGAGATAAAGTAGCCAAAAAATATTTATGTTTATAAGCTTTATTATTACTGCCTATAAATGTTTCTTCAAAGGTTAGCAGATTCTCTATTATAATTAATTCGTCTTTTGAAATTCCTGTTTCTTCTTCAAACTCTCTCAAAGCACAATCTAAGTCTGTTTCGTTCAAATTACGCCTTCCTTTTGGAAATTCCCATTCTGGATCTAACCATTCTGTATTACTATTACTTATCATTTTACTCAAACTTTCGGCATCATCCTCTGTTTTATTTCTCAAATGGTTAAATTTTTTTTCCGAGATAATTTCTTCATTTTTATGTTGTAAATATCTCTCTAACCATAATTTACACCATAAATTATTAAAAGATAAATTTAATAGGCGATGTTTCTCCTCTAAAGACATTTCATCAATTATATTTTGAACTTGAATAATATTATTTACGTTATATTTACCACGAATAAAATCTATATATCCAAAACTATCTTTTCTACGGAGCATCAAATATTTATATTTATCATCTAGCTTTTTAAAAACAATAATTCCAAAACTTGTAGTTGGCAATTTACACTGATAAAATATATGTCCTAATCTTCCACAATTATTACAGATTGTTTTGTTCATATATGTTTAAAGCAATATTTTTTTATATACATTTATTGAAATGACTTATTTAGATCCTAAAATTTGGGGACCTCATTATTGGTTTTTTTTACATACTTTATCATTATGTTATCCAAAACACCCCAGTACTGTAAATAAAAAAAAATATTATGATTTTATTCATAACTTCCATCTTTTTATTCCTGTAGAGGAAATTTCTTCAGATTTTTCAAAATTGGTAAATAAATATCCTGTCACACCATATTTAGATAACAGGGAAAGTTTTATAAAATGGGTTCATTTTATTCATAATAAAATTAATGAAAAATTGGAAAAACCGCTTATATCATTAGATAATTTTTTAATACAATATTACCAACACTATAAACCAGAAAATTATAAACAAATGGAAATAATTAAATGGAGAGAAAAAATATTATTTTTATTTGTTTTATCAATATTATTGTATAGTTGTTATCGATTTTATGAATTTTAAAATATTAGTAAAATATATATGAAATATAATAAATCAAAAAAAATATCGAAAATAAATAAGAATCATAAGAATACTAAGAATAATAGGAATAATAAGAATCATAAGAATCATAAGAATCATAAGAATCATAAGAATCATAAGAATAGCAAAAGAGGTAATTCAAAAATCGGGGGGGATGTAATTGATTCTGGAGGGTTTGGTTGTGTTTTTAAACCTGCGCTTTTATGTGAAAATCAAACAAAACGCACTACTAATTCTATTAGTAAATTATTGAGTAAAAAACACGCTATAAAAGAAAAAAACGAAATAGATTTTATTTATAAAAAATTATCCTTAGTTAAAAATTTCAATAACTATTATTTGATTGATAATATTACTCTATGTAATCCAAAACCATTAGTTAAATCTGATTTGGCAAGTTTTCACTCAAAATGTAGTGCATTAAAAAAACATAAATTAACATCTGATAATATTAATGACCATTTATCTGATCTAATGATGATAACCATGCCTGACGGTGGAATACCTGTTGATGATTTCTTAATGTCAAACCCGGATGTTAGTATCTTTAATCGGTTAAATAATAAACTAATTGATTTATTTATTAACGGAATAATCCCTATGAATAAATTATTTATTTTTCACGGAGATATAAAAGATTCGAATATTTTAGTAGATCAGAAATCAAGTGATATGTATACGCGATTAATTGACTGGGGGTTGACATGTAGTTATCAGCCGAATAAAACAATTAAAATACCACATGTATGGTATAATCGGCCTTTACAATATAACATGCCTTATTCAAATATTTTATTATCTGATATATTTACTGAAATGTATAGAGATTTTCATAAAAAAAATACATCTCCTAGCGATAATGAAATGGATAAATTTGTAAAAAAATTTATTACAACATTTGTTAATGAGAGAGGCGCCGGACATTTAAAATTAATTAATAGAATTATTTCTATGTTGATAGACCAAAAATTAAATGATATCTCAATTAAACTAACTAATGACCGTGAACATATATTGGAAGAAACTAAAGAAATACTTATAAGATATATCAGCGAAATCCTAATAGAGTTTCATTCCATTACAGTAGATTCAACCTTTGATTTAACCGACTATCTGAATGATGTATATATATATAATATAGATACGTGGGGCTTTGTTATTGCTTATTTTCCGATTTTTGAGTTACTTTATTTCAATTACACCAATTTATCAAAAGAACAACGTTTTATGTTTAATACTTTAAAAAATTTATTCCAATATATTATCAACTGTGCGATCAAACCAATCAATACGTCAAAGGTTATTTCATATTTAAGAATATTAAATATTAGATCTAATAACAGATCTTCCTTTCAAAAATTATCTCATTCTTCTTTTTCACAAGATAAAGGTATTACCGGAGATACATTTGAACCACAATAATTTTATTTCATTCATAATTATTTATATTTTATAATCATTAAATATATATATGAGATTAGAACTATTTGTATTAGGGATAACTGCATTTTTAATTTATAATGCATATCACGATAATAAATATTTGAAATTATTATATAGCTATAAAAAATATTATAAGATGATTTTTTATGCCTGTTTAGGTATTGGAATTTATATAATTTTAAAAAAAAATCCTCAGAAAGGCAGAAATTTACTATATTATGCGAATAATGCAGTCAAGTTTTTACCAATAGATAAAACATCTATGGATATGTTAAGCCCGATTGTTGATTTTACTAATATGAGTGATCAAAGTTTTATGGAATCGTTAAACAATATACCACCTGTTCAATCAAAAGGGCATAATCGAATGATGCAATCTGGAAAACAGGCTACAAAACGTTCTGTAAGTGAAACCAAAAAAAAATATGTAGCTTCTAGACAAAACTGGATTTGTGGTCACTGTGAATGTCAATTAGATCATACATATGAAATTGATCATCGAATCAGATTAGAATATGGAGGCGGAAATGAAGTCGATAATTTAATCGCACTATGTAGAAATTGTCACGGACGTAAAACCGCTGATGAAAATATGTAATTTGATTTAATATAATTCAATTAAATCAAATAATATGTATAATATTTATATATGAATAATCCAGATCAAGAAACAAAATCAGAAAAACCAGCCCCATTGATAGATTTAATGTCGCCCAAAATATTTTATCCAATCTGGTTATGGATATTACTTTTAATTGTCTTTATCATTATTTTATTTACAGGAAAAAATTTAAACGAAATATCAGATGATACTACTAGCGATGAAGCTCAAAATATATCTGCCAATATTTTTTTAATCTTATTTTTTTTATTTATTGGATTCGTCATTTGTTTAGCATTAATACCTAATTTTAAAGAACTGAAACAGCTTTTCTATAATATCAATTCTGTTAGTTATGTCTTAGTCTATACTATATGTTTAGTTTTATTTTTCTCGTATATGCCCAACTCAATAATTGAAAAATATCCATATTTATTTATACTTTTAACGGTTGGTCTAGGATGTTATACATTTCATAAAGCATCAAATGTAAATTATGCAAAAGAATTCAATATTAACTATGAGCGTATAAAATCCATTATCATGCTATTCTGTTTGATTACAACTATTATCATTCTCTATGTAAATGATCCAGGAGGGCTTATTAAAAAATATTTTGGATCGCTATATCTATTAACTATTTTAATTTCAGTATTTGCATTAGCATATGTCATTATTTTAATTTCTCTAACAAATGAAAAACCCGATAAACAATCATCTTTTAATCTATTAGAGAGCTTTTCAAAATTTGGCACCTATGGTACATTTTTCTTTTTCGTGTTTTTGATTGTTATGGTTATTGCTATTAATACATATCCAGGCGGATTTTTCACGGATGATAATAAAACACGTGCAGGAGCTATCATTATATTAATCATTTGGGTTTTGACTATGTTGGGGATTTTACTTACATCCAATTTATTTCCAGAAATCACAAATAATAATTTATATGTAAGTAAGCTTGAAACTTTCAAAAAATCGCTGTTAATACTATTTGGACTAACTCTTGCAATTATTACTATCATGTGGTTCATCAAAGGAACTGAAGATTTATCTAGTTCCTCAGATATAGTCAGCTTTATAGTTAACTTAATTCTATTATTATCAATATTAGCGTTAATTTATAAAATTATATTTGTAAAATTACCGACCGGAAACGAAAATAAAAATGCAATATTACACTTCGTAACAAGTGTTATTTTTTATATTCCGTGTTTTTTCTCTGAAATGCTAGAAAAAATAGTGTTCCAAAAAACACCCAAAGATGAAAAAAGTTATTGGCATATTTTATTAGCTGTATTATCATTATATGTTCTTTATATAGGCGTACCAATATTACGTTATTTTTATTTATTACAAGGAGGTAAGATTTTATTAAAAGATCCTACTCCCACAACTGATGTACAAAATTTAGGAAATTATGAAAGTTTAAATAAAAATGGAGATCTAGATTATAACTATGCAATTTCCTTTTGGTTTTTTTTAAATTCATTTCCACCTAATGCCAATAGTAGTTATAATCGATTTTCAAATCTAGTCAGTTATGCAAAGAAACCTACTGTTAGTTATAATGCCTCTCTAAATGCCCTACGTATTAGTATTAAACACGAAGATTTGAAAGATAAAACCAAAAATAAATTAATCGATTTTGACGAAGACGGGAATCGAATTGTTTATTTAAAAAATAAAATGCCTTTACAAAAATGGAATAACTTGATTTTAAATTTTGACGGAGGTACATTAGATGTGTTTTTAAATGGAGAATTAGTCAGTTCAAATATAGGAGTAACCCCTTATTATACTTTAGATAGTTTGATTGTCGGAGAAGAAAATGGATACGTAGGAAGTATTTGTAATTTAATGTATTTTCAAAAAACACTTACTAAGCCAAATATATACTACCTTTATGATACTCTAAAAACAAAAACACCTCCCGTTATTGAAAATAATTACTTTTAGGATAATTAACAGATCAATTCTAGAAAATTTCTACATGTATAATATATGAATCCTTTAACAATCGTCATAATAGTAGTTGTAGTTGTTTTAGTAATATTGGTTATTTATTATATGTTGAATGATCCTTATACTTTACAAGGTATGCAAAATGGACAAACATCCAGTAGAATTAAATACGATCAATTAGCCACTAACGGATCTGATTCCCCTCCAGTAAATTTTACATATTCTATATGGTTTTATGTAAATGACTGGAACTATAAATACGGTAAACCCAAGGTTATTTTTGGAAGAATGGGTGCAAAAAGCCCTAACAATACAGGTAGCGCAGGGTCACGTGATTTAGGCCCTGGGGATAAATGTTCTGGGGATGGTGATAGAAATCCGCCTGGTCCAGCAGGAGGTAGTGGATCTGGAAATGGGAATATGGCTGATATTGGAGGAAAAGACCCGTGTCCAGCTGTCGTTTTAGGCGCAATTGAAAATAATGTAGGAATATCGGTAAGCTGTTATCCTGGTCAAGATACACAGCCTAGTAATCCCGGAGAAAAAACAATTGTGCATACATGTAATGTATCAAATGTTCCATTACAACGATGGGTTAATTTATTAATTAGTGTATATGGTAGAACTTTAGATGTTTATCTGAATGGTAAATTGACAAGAACCTGTCTATTACCAGGAATTGTTTCTACTAGTAAATATTCGCCAATATTTGTTACTCCTATGGGAGGGTTTGATGGGTGGACTTCTAAACTACAATTTTGGCCCAATTCACTTAATCCACAACAAGCGTGGAATGTTTATTCCAAAGGACCAAAATCTGGGTTATTCTCTAGTGATTTTGAAGTCAAGGTTGCTGTATTTTCAAATGGATCTGAACAAGGAACATATACTATTGGAGGTGATGGAAATGATAGTGATTAAAAATGATTATATTTAAGACAAATTTAATAAACCTTAAATTTTTCTTATTTGATTAATATATATAAAATGAGTAGTAATGAATCTTTTTCAACAACAGGTGGTACAGGCGATTTCTTAGAATCGAATAGTTTAGTCGCAAAAATATCATTTTTATTATTAGTTTTATTGATATTTGTTGTTCTATTACGGATTGGATCAGGAATTATTGTCTGGCTTTTTTCACCTAATAAAAGCCCTCATCTTATTGATGGTATGATAGATGCTACCCAGCAGCAGGTTTTCATACAAGATCCAAGTGGGTCTAGCGGGGGATCTTTAAGCACTATTTACAGATCTAGAAATGCGAAAGATGGCTTAGAATTTACTTGGTCTGTATGGATTAATATTACTAATATGGATTATCTTGTTGGTAGACATAAACATATTTTTTATAAAGGAAATAGTAATTATTTACCAAATGGAATGAACTCTCCTAATAATGCACCAGGATTATATATTGCACCATTTACTAACTCTCTTGTGGTAGTAATGAATACATTTAATGAAATTCAACAGGAAGTTACCATACCTGATATACCTATTAATTTATGGGTAAATGTAATTTTACGATGCGAAGGACAAACTCTTGATGTATTTATTAACGGAACTATTGCTAAAAGTGTCCGATTACACGGTATACCTAAACAAAATTATGGCGACGTTTACGTTGCAGCGAATGGCGGTTTTGAAGGTAATATTTCTAATTTATGGTATTGGAATTATGCATTAGGTACAAGAGAAATACAACGAATTGCTGCAGGTGGACCTAATACAAAGATAATTGGTCAATTAAATGATAACTACCGAATGAACTATTTATCTTTACGATGGTTCTTTAAAGGAGCAGGAGATAGATATAATCCTTATGTTCTTCATAATAATTAATAAATTATCATAATAACTAAGTCAAAAATTATATATTCACTTAGTTATTTTAATTCCTCAGCCTAGGATTTACACATATATCTTGATTGGGATAAATATTTTCTGACATACATGTATCACTTTGTCCTACTTCTATACAACTACGAAATCCTCTATCTTCTCCTATATAACACCAACCTGATTTTCCTCCACCGGATTGGATTTTACTTGTACTATCATCTGCTTCATAATCATTCCCTCCAGCAGATGCCGATGCTAATACTTTATCTAATGGATCACCGCTTGATTTTAATTGTTGTTTTGGGCGAGCATCCGAGGAATCTAATGAAGTGGGAGTTGTACTAGAGGGTGTTTTCTCTTGAGTGTTTGATCGCATTTTATTATTATATCTTGAGTTATTTTCACTATCAGAGTCGTCATCATCATCATCAGATTCATAATGTTTTGATTTACCTTTTCTACTTGAAATCTCACCCGCTTTATTTTCTATTTTAGTTAATCCCTTATCTATTGCACCAGATGTCTTTTGAACAATATTCTTTGTACCTGCTGCAGTAACACCTACGACCAAACTACTAATATATGCAAATAATTCCAATACTACTTTTACAAATGGTTTAAATATATCCGTAAATTCTTGAGTACCTTGTGCTAAATAATGAAAAATATTAATACCTAAAAAAGATAATAATAAAATAATAATTATCCACGTTGTACCACTCATATTTTTTAACATTTCTAAAAATCCATTTTCGTTTGTAGGCGCAATACCTACATCATTATTGCCATTAAAAAGTAAACTATCTGTATTGCTATCCATTATAATTAAATAGAATATATTTATTTTTTTATTAAAATGTAAAAATTACTATTGTAATAAAAATTATTTTAGTGATAAAAGATATAAAAATTGGTTCATGTCAGCTAAAATTTCATCCCGTATATTAAATAAATCACTGTTTGACATTTTGGATAAAAATTTATTATTATCTAAATTAACCAAATAAGATTTACATTCATTTAATCGTTTTGTTATTTCTTTTTTTGAATGATAATTTAATAGTTTCAACGTTTTTTGTTGCTTAAAAAAAAGTCTCTTATACGTTTTACCTAGTAATACTTCCATAAACTTATCCATATGTTCATTCATAGAAGCATATAATTTATCTGATGCACCGTGTTGTGCATAACTATATGTGTTCCAGTGAAATAACTTTATCATAATGATTAATTCTAAAAAAAATGTAGTTATTTCTTCTTTGAACGACGAGTTATCTATATTCTTTATTGACTTATTTTTACTATTTTTTTTCTTTCGTGTAATTGACATATACTATAATATAACTAAATATTTTTTAAGAACGAGGGATAAAACTATTTTCAAAAGAGTTTAACGCTTCTATTTTTTTTATCGTATTTTCTAAATTTTTCTTCTTAACGTCTTTAAATAAATAATCTGTTTGAGGAGATATTTCGTTCTTTTTTATTTGTTCAAAAATTAAATCCAAGTTACTTAATACATTACTCAGTTTTGTCTTTTGATCCTCTTTTAAAATAAGATTTTCTATTAAAACTGTATCGCATAATAAGGAAACTATAAAATAAAGTATAAATTTCCTTTTTCTATTTACAGATGGTGTATATTTTAACGTATAAATATTTAATAACGACCTTATTGTTTTTTGTATTATTTTTGACTTTTCATTTGCTTCTTCAAAAAATACGTCCCAAATCATCCATATTATATTTTGCTGAAACTTCGAATTTACATTATATGTTCTTCTCTCGCATTTACATACTTGTTTTTTACTTTTTTTCATACAATCATATTCAATTATCCATTCAATCCAATAACATGCCGCGATTATATTTTTTGATTCTTTTGATAAATGGTATGATAGTTCATTAATCGCTATGAATATATCTTTCGGATCATCTGATAAAAATATCTTTACGAAATTTGTATTAGTCGCTTGTAATTTATCCACTAAATTATTGAGATCTAACTCGGGTTTTAATACTTTTACTGTTTCATATTTATGTTTTTTATTTGAAACACATAAAATATAAATAATTTCACAAAATAAGTTTCGAATCTTTAAATTATTACGTAACCCTAATTCATAACTTTGATATCCATTATTTACTATTTCTTTGAAATTATTTATTCGTAGTTCTAAATAAATTGCGATTTTAGGGTTTGCTAAATGTATATGTTTACTATAATATAAAATTAGAATTTCCCATAAGTCCATAAAATGTCCCGAACAAATCAGTTCTGACCCCCAATAACATGCCGGTTCAATTTTACCTAGCTCTAAATTATTTAGCAACTCTTTTTGAACATCCGCTTTTTTAAAGGATGAAAATGTTACCCCTTTGAAATCTTTTGGTTCCCTCATATCATTTATTTCACAATTTGACATATATTGTTAAATTATACAAAAAAAATAACAACAATACATATAGAAGAAATGCAACAATCTTTGAAATCTATTTTTAATACTTATAATAAATTATCTAATATTGGAAAATTATTTATATTTACATGTATTTTTTTAATTATTATAGTTTTTTTTAAAAATGTATTACCTAAAAAAGAAGGGTTTGGGATGCAAAATGATAAAATTGTCATGAAAACTAACACCGATCTCTATGATGAATTTTATGCTTCTATTTATGACAGTCTAGTTTTTAATGAACATAAAAATTCTTTTGAAATTGACGAAATTGTTAAATTGATATCGCCTTCTCGTAAAACTCGAATTTTGGATGTTGGTTGTGGAACAGGTCATCATACCGGAGCAATTAATAAACAATTAGATGTTGCCAAATCCTTTATTAAAAACGAAACTATGCAAATTATTGGGATTGATTCATCTCAAGCTATGATTAACGAAGCTAGATCGAAATATCCATCTGCTCAGTTTAAAGTGGGAGATGCGATGAATCCTAAAATATTTGATTTAAACCAATTTACTGATATTTTATGTATGTATTTTACTATCTATTATTTTCAAAATAAGCGACACTTCTTTGATAATTGTATGGATTGGCTTTTACCAGGAGGATGTTTATTCTTACATTTGGTAGATCGGGAAAATTTTGACCCCATTTTACCTCCTGGTAATCCACTTTATATTGTATCCCCGCAAAAATATGCAAAACAACGAATTACTAAGACGAATATTAATTTCGATGATTTTAATTATAAATGTAATTTCAAATTAGAAAATGATATTGCTAATTTCGAAGAAAAAATTAAATTTAAAAATGGGAATACACGTGTAAATAAACATCAGCTTTATATGGAAGATACCGAAAAGATTCTTTTATACGCGCAACAAGCCGGATTTACATTACATAGTATTATTGACCTCATTAATGTCGGATATGAGTATCAATTTGTTTATGTATTTACAAAACCATAATAATAAATATATTAATCATTTTGAAATTAGCTATTGATCGTTATTTCCTTAGATAAACGTTTTATGATTTTACCTTCTTGCTCTTTATCGTCATATCCTTTTCCTCCCATCGCTTCAATCATTAACTTATTATAAGTATCTGAGTATTTGGAATCCGAATTGCTACAGTCCGGATGTTTCTCCTTAAATTCTTGTAATAGCCGCGCATTTTTACGCGCGACATATTTAATCGCTTTTCGAATTTTCGGTTTTTCATTCGTTTCCTTATCCCATTTATCTTCGTCCTTCACATAAAGTACTTCGCGTTTCATATCTGTACAGTGGACTGGACGCTCAGTCACATCCATATCTTTCAAGTTTTTAATGATGATATTGGACATACCATTCACGTAGCCGATTTCACCCATTTTTTCCAAATCACTTAACTGTAACTGTAGGGAATTGACAAAATCCATAATATTCATGGCATTTTTACAGGTTTCGTTCAAGAAGAAATTCAAATTGAATGTTTTATTATTATTGGTAGTATTATGAGTCCCGTTTTTAAGTAATTCCATCACTTGGGTTTGTGTTTCTAATACTTGCCTTTGTAATTCATTATTTTGTTTCAATACAGTCATAACAAATTCTTTATCGATTTTAAAATTATCGTTATTAGAGATATCGTTATTAGAGATATCGTTATTAAAGATATCGTTATTTATATTTTCCTTAGTTAAATTACATTTTTTTTTCTTATGATACCATAACCCTTGTCTATGTAAATATATTTTACCACAATCGCAAATAAATGATGCGGCATTTTTTGGCATTTTATTGTCATAATTTGTCATCATTTTATCATTTTTAATATGTTTAGATGTCAACGTATGTTTAGTATAGTTACTTTTTTTACTACATTTAAAGTCACAAATGTTACAGTAAAATATTTCGGCATTTTTTGGCATTTTTTTGTCAAAATTTGTCATCATAAATATAGGACAGAAAAAATGCCTAAATCTTTTTCTTCGAATAATTATAACGCACTTTAAAAATTATGCTCACGTTTTTGAAAAACTTTTTTTCGACGCGAGAGCATAAGAATTTTTTCAGTCACAAAATTTTCGTTTTTTACAAAAGTATTTCCCCAATGGAAAATTGGACATTTTTTTTGTCCATTTTTGAATTTCTGAAAAAACTTTCGGAGAAAAAAAA
>Ga0209137_1000753_pt1 | contig 33172 bp, 22 predicted proteins | sample SaaInl5LU_22_DNA_FD_184642 | JGI IMG/M metagenome (GOLD analysis project Ga0209137, IMG submission 184642) | Marine microbial communities from expanding oxygen minimum zones in the Saanich Inlet - ESP_105LU_22_DNA (SPAdes) (version 2) | ecosystem: Environmental > Aquatic > Marine > Intertidal...
GGGTACCATCTTTTATTTGGTGTCTACAAGAAGTTCCGTTTGCAGCAATTATAACGTTTTCAGCGGCCTTAGAGACCGCAGGAAACAAGGTTAAAGCACCAACAGACATACTCAAGTCGTAATGTTCCTCTTCATAACCAAAAGAACCAGCCATACCACAACATCCTGAAGGAATTAAAGTGACCTTATGTTTTGATGGAATATTTAATAAGTCAAAAGTTACCTTAGAATTTACTAAAGATTTTTGGTGGCAATGGACATGGACTTTAATTTGTTTTTCATTGTTGTGAAACATTTCAGGACTAATTTCTCCACGATTAAATTCAGCCACGAGAAATTCCTCGATTAAAAATGAATGTAAAGCCAATTTTTCTACCATGGCATGATCCGGACTCAAACGCTTGTATTCGTCTCTAAAACTCAAAATAGCAGAAGGTTCAATTCCTAGAATAGGCCACTGCTGGTCAAGAAATAAAGAAGCTTCACTTAAATTTATTTCAGCAATGGCTTTGGCTTGTTTCAAATATCCCTTAGATATAAAAGTTCTGCCGCTTTCTGCTTGCCACAATTGCACTTTATACCCCAGATTAAGTAGCAATAAAATGGCATCTTTACCTATCTCTATATCCATATAACGGGTAAACTCATCTACATACAAAACAACTGTTTGCTTTGTCAATTCAAATTTCTTTGATTGATGGTCTAAAAATTTCTGAAAATTAAAACGACCCACCTCTGGCAGAGATCTTTTTTGAGATACCCCACTCAAACGCTTAATTACTCCAGATAAAGGCGATTTGTATACCGCATTAGTCAAAGGAGCCACCAAACTACTCAATTTGTTTAATTGGGTGTTGTAAGCAAATAGCTTTGACCTAAAACTATAACCATTCGCTTCCTGATACTGATATAAAAACTCCGCTTTATAAGTAGCAATATCTACATTGCTAGGACATTCACTGCTACAGGCCTTACAACTTAAGCAAAGGTCAAAAACTTCTTTTAATGCTTTGTTATCAAAAGCATTCCTGCGTTCCTTTAATGAATTAGGGTGTGTCAAAAACTCTCTGAGTGCATTAGCCCTACCCCTAGTCGTATCTTTTTCGTTTTTTGTTACATGGTAACTTGGACACATTCCACCAGCAGATTGGTGCGTTTTTCTACAATCACCACTACCATTACAAGATTCAGCAGCCCTTAAAATTCCTTGCTTGTCTGAAAAATCTAATAAAGTGTCTATGTTAGGTTCCTCTCTATTAATTTCATACCTCAGTGATGCATCCATGGCATAAGCTTTGACAATTTTACCTGGATTAAAAATGCCATTAGGATCAAATAATTGTTTCACAGACTCTAAGAGCGCATAATTCTCTGCTCCAATAAGCATAGGAATAAACTCTGCCCTTACAATACCATCCCCATGTTCTCCACTAAATGAACCCTTGTATTTTTTAGTTAAGTGAGCAACATCTGTAGTAATGGCTCTAAATAAAGAGACATCTTTAGATTCTTTTAAATTTAAAATAGGTCTTAAATGTATTTCACCAGCACCTGCATGGGCATAGTACACCGCATCCTGGTCATAACGTTTCATAATGGAAGTAAATTCTCCAATAAAATCTTTTAAGTCTTCCAAAGCGACCGCAGTGTCTTCTATACATGCCACGGCTTTTTTATCTCCAACCATATTTCCAAGAAGCCCTAATCCAGCTTTTCTAAGCGCTCCAGCTCTACCAATATCCGATCCGCTTAAAATAGGGGCAGCATAACTCAATCCAGATGTATTAATCTGGTCCAGAAGCAGATTGAGATTTTCCTGAAGGGCTTCCTCTGAATATGCCCTTACTTCCAACATTAAAACAGCGGCAGGGTCCCCTTCAATAAACTTACGGTTTTCTGATTGTTCTCTGTTGCTTTTGGTGCAGTCTAAAATGATTTTATCCATCATTTCGCAGGTATACAAATCACATTTCATCACCGGAGCAACATCTTTTAAGCAATCCTCAAGACTGTTATAGTGAGTTACGACCATAGCAGCATAAGAGGGAGGAATGTCGTCTAATTGCAAAGTAATTTCTGTGGTGAAGGCAAGCGTACCTTCACTACCTGAGAGCAAATGCGCCATATTAAAAGGTGCATTACCTCCAAGAATATCTGCTTCCAATAAAAGGTCAATCGCATAACCTGTATTCCTTCTGTGTATCTCTTTTTTTGGAAAAGCTTCTGTGATTTGAGATTGAATATCCAATGGCGACAACAAATCGTATATGCCCTTGTATATTTGGCCTTCGGCCGACGCCTCAAGCATTTTATCTTTAAAAGCATCACTGCTTAAATCCTTAAATTCTGCAGTACTTCCATCCCACAACACTGTTTTCATGGAAACAACTTTCTCTCTCGTAACACCGTATTTTATTGAAGTTGTGCCAGAGGAATTATTTCCCACCATGCCACCAATCATACAACGATTTGCAGTAGAGGTGTTTGGACCAAAAAATAATCCATGGGGGGCTAAATAATCATTGAGTTCATCTCTAATCACACCAGGCTGAACAGTGACCTGTTTCTTGGTCAAGTCCAATGAAATAATATTAGTGAAATATTTGGAGACGTCTACCACCAACCCATCTCCTACGCATTGACCTGCAAGAGATGTCCCGGCAGTTCGTGGAATTAAGCCCACGCCATTTTCATTACAAAATTGAACAATGCTTTGAAGGTCATCAAGGTCTTTAGGAAATGCTACTCCTAGGGGCATTTTCCGGTAAACAGATGCATCTGTTGCATATAAAGCCTTGCTTAAAGGATCTAATTGAACAGATCCATTAAGCGATTGAGATAATTTTTCTAAAGCAACATTCATGGAAAAACAAAATTTTAAGTAAAAATACTTTATTTAAGTTTTACCGTAATACAGATCTATTGAAAACAAACAATTTAAAGTTATTTATATCGAAAATTAAAAATACCTGGTGGCTTTTTTAAATTATGACAGATAAGTTTACCTTTGGAAACATAAAATAATTTCAAATGACATTTATTTCCACTTTTTCCTTAAAAAAGATTACTGTTAAATCAATTTTAGTATTGTTCGGTCTTGGACTTATGCTTGCTTGTAGTAATCAAGGGGGGTACAGCCTTAAAATTGAGGTGAAAGATTTACCAGATCAATCTAAAGTATTTTTAAAATATATAGATGCTACAAATTCTCCCATAACGGTAGATTCAACTGCTGCAGTAAATGGGCTAGCCACTTTTAAGGGTTCACAAGAATTTCCAGCCATGCATTATTTATTCTTTGAAAATGCCAATGGCAATATCCCCGTAATTTTAGAAAATGCCCGTATAGAAGTAAAGGCACAAAAGGACAGTCTCAATATGGCTAAACTCAGTGGGAGTGATCAAAATATTTGGTTCTCAGAATTTGTGACTACATCGCAAGGATTTTCAGAAAGAGCTAATGGAATTGCCAATGACCTACAAAACGCTAGAGCGAACGGAAAAGAAGCATTTATTGATTCACTGAGAGAAGAATATATGGAGTTGCAAGAAGAGGCTAAATCTTACGAAATCAATTTTGCTGCAGAACATCCTGGCTCCCTCATCACCGTTTTACTAATTGAACGAATGTTTGCCTCTAAAGCGGTTGAAGAACAAAAAATTAAAGAATTAATAGAAGCGATCAGTCCGGAGATAAAACAAACCGATGCTGGCAAAAAGTTAATGACCCTTTGGGAAGCTAACTTAAGTACTGCCATTGGAAGTAAAGCAATCGATTTTTCTGGACCTAATCCGAATGGAGAAACCATCTCACTCTCTGCTTTGAAAGGCAAAGTGACCATCATTGACTTTTGGGCAGCCTGGTGCAAACCATGTAGGGCAGAAAATCCGAATGTGGTAGCGGTTTACAATCAATACCACGAAAAGGGTCTTGAGATTATAAGTATTTCTCTTGATAAGAAAAAAGAGGATTGGATCGCAGCAATCGCGGCGGATCAAATGGATTGGCACCACATTTCTTCATTGGCTTATTTTAGTGACCCAATTGCAAAACAATACAATATTAATGCTATTCCAGCTACATTTATTTTGGATGAAAATGGAACCATTGTAGCCAAAGACCTCAGGGGAGCAGCTCTAGGGGCTCAAATCGCTAAGATGCTGCCTTAAAAAAATAAATACATCATTTTAAATGGCTTTATGGGAATAAAAACTTTCCACAAAGCCATTTTTTATTCAAAACTGTCCTTATATAGCAACACCCCCATAAATACTAATGGTGCTAATAAACAAATAGCCGCTATAGGATTTGCGGTGAGTTGGCTAGGTACATAAACAATGGCCATGAGTAAACCGCCAATTGCTCCTCCAAAATGTGCAGAGTGACCAATATTTCCTGTCCTCTTTTTCATTCCGTAAATAGTGTATATCATATAGCCCAATCCAACCACATAAGCAGGAAGTGGAATAGGAATAAATAGTATTCCCAATCTCATTTCAGGCATAAGGTAAATAGCAGCATACAGCACTCCTGTTACTGCCCCACTCGCACCAACAGCGCTGTAATAGGGTTCCTTCTTATGAATAAACAAACCAAAATAACTTCCCAAAAACAAGCTTACCACATAGATAATGACCAATGCAACAGGACCTAATAATTGGACAATTACATCTGAAAAGAAGTAAAAAGTAAACAAATTAAAAATAAGGTGGTTCACATCTACATGAAGAAAACCAGCTGTAAATAACCTTTTATAATCTCCTTGTTGAATAGACTTTATCTGAAATTTGTAGCGATCAAAAAATGAAGCGTCGCTAAAACCTTTAAAAGACACTAAACCGTTAAGTGCCATGATTAATATTGTTATTGGGTGCATGTTCATGATTAAAAATCAAAAGATTGATCACGAAGATACACTTCATGAAATTAAAAACTAAAATATCCCTACATTTACCCTTTAATTAAATACAATGCATTTACTGGTATTCATTCTTATCTACCCACACTTATGGGTAGTATCTAAATTACCTAGGCCACTTTTCTATCTATTGTCTGATATTTTCTTTGTTAAATTATTTTATTTTTTTGGCTACAGAAAAAAAGTAGTGTTGGAGAATCTTGTCCTCTGTTTCCCCAATAAAGAGCTCAAAGAACTCCAACTTATTAGAAGACAATTTTACAGACACTTATGCGATTTATTTATGGAAATGGTTAAAACCATGAACCTCAGTAAGGCTGGAGTAAAAGAGCGGTATCAGGTTCAGAATATTAATGTCCTAAATGAGATTTTAAAAACAAAGTCTGTATTATTGGTTTGTTCTCATTACGCCAATTGGGAATGGAATGTGAGTATAAACAATTATATATCAGAAAAAGGCTATGCCGTTTACCAGAAAATTGGCAATCCTTATTTTGACGCTTGGATCAAAAAATTGAGAAGTAGGTGGAATACCACACCCATCACACAGGCAGAAACCTTTAGAACCATTGTACAGAATGAAAAAAATGGCGTAAAAGCAGTCTATGGCATGGTAGCAGATCAATCTCCTCCAATGTCCAAAGCAAAAGCTTGGGGTTCCTTCATGGGCGTAGAGGTTCCTGTTTATAACGGCGCAGAAGTACTGGCACAAAAATTAGACTTAGCCGTGGTGTTTTTAAGGGTTAAAAAAGTAAAAAGAGGGATGTTTCACGCTACTTTTGAGCCCATTACTACTAGTGGTGCTCATACAATTACGGGAGAAATAACCAAAGAATTTCTTCTTAAAGCGGAGTCTCAAATTCAGGAGGAACCTGCCCATTATCTATGGACCCACAAACGTTGGAAACACCGCGGTAAAAAACCAATGGGTGAATAAGTTCTCAAAAAAATGAAAAACAAGACGCCTCTTAAACTTTCTTACTGAGGTCTAAAATTTGTTGCATCATGGCATCGGCCACGGAAGTGGCCAAATCTAAAGAAGTGGCCTCCGTATAAATCCTAATGATAGGTTCCGTGTTAGACTTTCTCAAGTGCACCCAATGGTGCTCAAAATCAATTTTAACCCCATCCGTAGTATTGACCTCTTCTTCTTTGTATAAAGTAGCCATAGCCGTTAAAATAGCGTCTACATTAATATCTTCCGTAAGGCTTATCTTATCCTTTCTCATAAAATAGGCTGGATAAGTTGCCCTTAGCGCAGAGGCAGTGGTCTTTTTCTCTGCCAAAAGCATTAAAAAGAGGGCTACACCCACTAAAGCATCTCTACCGTAATGGCTTTCTGGATAGATAATTCCTCCATTTCCTTCTCCACCAATTACAGCATTTTCCGCCTTCATGGCAGTTACTACATTGACTTCTCCTACTGCAGAGGCTGTGTATTTTTGTCCGTGTTTTTGGGTTACATCTCTAAGTGCTCTTGTAGAAGACAAATTGGAGACTGTTGCTCCTGGTGTTTTAGAAAGCACATAATCTGCACAAGCCACTAAGGTGTATTCTTCTCCAAACATGCTACCATCTTCACTAATAAATGCCAATCGATCTACGTCTGGATCTACAACAATACCCAAATCTGCTTTATGAGCTAGTACAGCAGCCTTAATATCTGTTAAATGTTCTTCTAAAGGTTCTGGATTGTGAGGGAAATGACCAGTAGGGTCACAGAATAGTTTTATAACCTCTACGCCCATTGCTTCTAGTAAAGCTGGAATATAAATCCCTCCTGAAGAATTTACACCGTCTACAACCACCTTAAACTTGGCTGCTTTAATCACCGCTTCGTTGACAAGAGTTAATTTTAATACCTCCTCTATGTGCTTTTCCAGGAATGAATTGTCTGTTAATTGGCTGCCCAAATGATCTACTGCTGCAAATTCAAAAGACGCTTCCTCAGCTAATTCTAAGACCCTTTGTCCTACCGCTGCTGAAATAAACTCTCCTTTTTCATTGAGCAATTTAAGTGCATTCCACTGTTTAGGATTGTGACTCGCTGTGAGAATTATTCCCCCTTGAGCAGCTTTTAATGGCACCGCTATAGCGACAGTGGGTGTGGTGGAAAGATCCAAATCTATGACATTTACGCCCATTCCAACAAGGGTGGCTTGTACCAAAGACTGCACCATAGGACCTGAGATCCTAGCATCCCTTCCTACCACAACATTTACGGCTTTATTTTTATGTGATTCTTTGAGTATAGTAGCATAAGCCGCTGTAAATTTAACCACGTCTAGCGGAGTTAAATTTTCTGAAACAGCACCTCCAATGGTACCTCTAATACCAGATATAGATTTAATCAGTGTCATGTGAATTATTTATAGGACAAATATAAGACCTGCTATGGGTTTTGCAACGGGCAATTTGTAAATTAGTGGCCTACCATCTCTAAAGTATCTTTTTTTGAATTTTCTAGCCCATATATATTTGTCGTTTGACCACCCAGGAATCAGCATAGGTAATTTTATGGCAGACGGCTTAAAAAGACAAGCTTTGGAACATTTTCCTATAGATTTCCAAAAAGGTGTTTTGCTGCACAGAGCTATTGATGAATTTACAGACCAACATCCTATTTTTAAAAAAAGTTGTAAGAGAATTTTTAAAGCACACGGCCATTACAGCAGGGTCATTGTAGATATTTTTTACGACCATTTTCTTGCCGTTAAATGGGCCAACTACCACTGTGTACCCCTGGTGGTATTTGCCCAAGATTTTTATACACTTTTAGACAATCATTTCGAGGAATTGCCTTTAAAAACCCAGCATCTTTTTCCCTATATGAAAAAGCAGAATTGGCTGGTAGCCTATAAAAGTATAGAAGGTATTGACCAGATTCTAAAAGGAATGCAGCGCCGCACAAAGTTCAGCGCCAAATTAGATGAGGCCAGTAAAGACCTAATAACGCATTATACAGATTTAGAAAATGATTTTGATTCTTTTTTCAAAGAATTGATTATCTTTTCAAAGGCAAGTTTTGAAACCCTCAAATAAGTTTATATCAACCACCATACTATGAAGTCATATTTAAAATCACTCCTATTATTTGCTGTTTTACTCTTAAACCTTTGTTGTAAAACAGAAGTTCCACCCAGTGGATTGGTCACTGAAAATGCAATGGTGGTGTCTGCTAGGCAGGAAGCCTCTGCTATAGGGAGTGCTATTCTGGCTAAAGGGGGTAATGCTTTTGACGCAATGGTCGCCACAGAGCTGGCCCTTGCCGTTGCGTATCCTTTTGCTGGTAATCTTGGAGGAGGTGGTTTTATGGTTTATAGAAAAGCCAATGGAGATGTAGGTAGTATTGACTACAGAGAAAAAGCACCAGCCAGTGCACACAGAGATTTATATCTAGATGAAGCGGGAAATGTCATTCCTGGAATGAGTACTTTGGGCGCTACCGCTGTAGGGGTTCCTGGAACTATTGCTGGAATTACTGAAGTGCATGCAAAGATGGGGTCGTTGCCCTTTGATGAAATTTTAGCTCCAGTAATTGCCCTGGCCAAAAAAGGAGTTGTTGTCACTGAAAAGCAAGCCAAATCAATGGCTAGCCAACGGGAGATTATTGCCAAAATTAGTGGCGAACAGTCTTTGTTTGCACAACATTATGTCGCTGGAGATACTATAAAATATCCCGCTTTAGCTACAACGCTAGCTGCTATTGCTAAAGGTGGAAGAAAAGCATTTTACGAAGGGGAAATGGCAGAAAAAATAGCTGCTTTTATTCAAGAAAGAGGTGGATTCATCACTAGGGAAGATTTAGCCAATTATGAAGCCGTATGGAGGCAGCCTGTCATATTTAATTACAAAGACCTCAGAATCATTTCTATGAGCCCTCCAAGTAGTGGAGGCGTTACAATGCATCAGATTTTTAAAATGATGGAACCTTATAATATGAAGGATTTTGGCCACAACTCCCCTCAAGCCATACAACTATTTACGGAGGCTTCTAGGCGTGCTTATGCAGACAGAAACTTCTATTTGGGAGACCCTGACTTCAGTCCAATTCCATTAGATGTACTATTGAGTGACGCTTATTTAAAAGAGCGCATGAGTAATTTCTCCTTTGACAAAGCTACGCTGTCTTCTGAGGTATCTCATGGAGCTATTCAAATTATGGAAAGCGAAGAAACTACCCACTACTCTATTGTAGATCAAGATGGCAATGCAGTTTCCGTTACAACTACTTTAAATGGGGCTTTTGGTTCTAAACTTTATTCAGAGGAATTAGGCTTTTTCTTTAACAATGAAATGGATGATTTTTCTGCTAAAGCTGGCGTGCCAAATATGTTTGGGCTCATTGGTGCAGAAGCCAATAGCATTGCTCCTGGTAAGCGAATGCTCAGCAGCATGACACCTACTATCGTAGAGAAAGAAGGTAAATTATGGTTGGTGGTAGGGACTCCTGGAGGGTCCACTATTATTACAGCTGTAGCCCAAACCATTCTCAATGCTTATGAACACGGACTCTCCATGCAAGATGCAGTGAACGCGCCCAGATTTCACCACCAATGGCTTCCAGACACGGTTATTTTTGAACCAGAAGGCTTTTCTAAAAATACCCTTTCTACGCTTAAAGAAAAGGGCTACTTAATCAATGAAGAGCGCACTAGAATTATAGGAAAAGTAGACGCTATTAGGGTGCTTGAAAATGGTCAGTTAGAAGCAGGTGCAGATCCTAGAGGAGACGACGCTGCTGTAGGTTTTTAAATTTCAACTAGGCTACGCCCTTATTATTGGATAAGCTAGCCAAGTGAAGTTGTTTTTTTAAATCTTCCATAGACGCTTGTAGTTGTCTTAAAAGTCCATTGTCTGCAGGCTCTTCTACGCCAAAACTAATTTTACTACTCACCTGCCAAATCTCTTGTATTTGATCTGAACTTATTTCATAAGGTTCGTAAGATTCATTGATTGAAATTAAACTTAAGTAGTTGCCAGAAGAATGTCGCTGGATCTTTTTAACCATCACAGAATCGTATAATACCACCACATAAATTTTATTGGGGCTAATATGATCTATACTCTCAATAGATTTTGCCAGCACCCATTCTTTAGGCCTGAGGTTAGGTAACATAGAATCACCTTCTACTTGAAACCCCCTATAAGTAGCATTTCTGAATTCTGGAATGGGTAAATCAAAGGCTGGTAACTGCTTATACCAGCTGCTGTCACTTATATTTTGAGGGTAGCCAGCTGCTGCTTTCGCATTGACCAACACCATATTATCATTTCCTTCTGCATCTATTGTGACCACTTTTGGAATGGTACTTACAACGGTGTTTTTTATGAATTGTACATTGCTTTCTCCATAAATCCAAAGTGGGTTTACCTGAAATTGTTTAATGAGTTCCACCACAATTTTTCCAGATAGTTTTGTTTTTCCACGTTCAATGTCTGCTGTGGTATTGGGTATTCCCAAACAAGCCGCAAAAGTTTTTTGGGTGTATCCCAAAGATTTTCTAAGTGATATAAAACGATCAATGTCCATATAAACGGGTATTAAAGAAAGTTGATAAAAGTTCAATGGTCTTCTCTTATCGATTTGGCTTACCCTTACCTTAATCAAAGACAAACAAACTTAATTATTTGTTGGAAATATTCCAAATATATATTAGGATATTTTCCTAAAATTTTTATATGTGCCCTAAAATATTATAAATATTTTAACGAATTTGTCTATAAATAGCTTTTGTGTATGGGTGCTAAATTGAGGTCAAAATTGTACCTTGCCCTTTTGCTATGAAAAATGAATAAAGCCTTAAATTTTATAGAGGTAAAAGGAGCTAGAGCCCACAACCTCAAAAATATAGACATTAATATTCCAAGAGAAAAACTAGTGGTCATTACCGGTCTATCCGGTAGTGGTAAATCTTCACTAGCCTTTGACACCATATACGCAGAAGGTCAAAGAAGGTATATTGAAACATTTTCTGCCTATGCGAGACAATTCTTGGGAGGCTTAGAAAGACCAGACGTAGATAAAATTGACGGACTTTCTCCAGTGATTGCCATTGAACAAAAGACTACTTCTAAATCTCCTAGATCTACTGTAGGCACCATTACCGAAGTGTACGATTTTCTGAGACTCTTATTTGCTAGAGCTTCCGATGCCTACTCTTATGAAACGGGAGAAAAAATGGTGCAATACACAGACATTCAAATTCAAGAGCTCATTCAAAGGGATTACGAGGGTAAAAAAATCAGTGTTTTGGCTCCGGTCATTAAATCGAGAAAAGGGCATTACAGAGAGCTCTTTGAACAAATTAGCAAGCAAGGTTTCGTTAAAGTTCGTGTAGACGGGGTAATACTCGATCTTCAGCCTGGAATGAAAGTAGACAGGTATAAAACCCATGATATTGAAATAGTGATTGATCGTCTTTCGATAGACACTAAGGAGAGTACCAAAAAAAGACTCAGTGAGAGTATAGAAACAGCCATGGATCAGGGAAAAAATGTGCTCATGGTCTTAGAGGCTGGTGAAAAGAAAGCACGTTACTTTTCCAGGGACCTCATGTGCCCGAGCAGTGGAATCTCCTACCCTATTCCTGAGCCAAATACTTTTTCATTTAATTCCCCAAAAGGCATGTGTCCCAGCTGCCAGGGCCTAGGAGTTACCCACAAAGTCAATACCCATAAAATATTTCCAGACTTAAATCTGAGCATAAGAGACGGAGGTATTGCTCCATTGGGTCCATATAAGAGTTCCTGGGCTTTCAAGCAAATAGAACTCATTGCGCAAAGACATGGGTTTGACTTGGAAACACCCCTTAAGAAAATTCCTCAAGAAGCCATAGAAATACTTATAAATGGTGGTCAAGACCAGTTTACAGTAACATCAAAGACCCTCGGTGTTGAAAGAAACTATCAGATAGATTTTGAGGGGATTTCCGTATTTATTCAAAATCAATTTACCCAAGCTAATACGACCTCATTAAAGCGTTGGGCTAAAGATTTTATGGATAAAATTAGTTGTGAAAGCTGCAACGGAAATAGACTATTAGAGACAACGTTACAATTCAAAATAAACGGTTTACACATTGCTGAGCTCTCTCAAATGGACATTGGACAGTTGTATCTTTTCTTTGAAAAGCTCTCTAAAAACTTAGAAGGAGACCAAGCGATTATAGCGCAGGAAATAATAAAAGAAATCAAGGTTAGGCTACAGTTTTTGCTAGACGTTGGACTCGAATACTTGAGTCTAAATAGACCCTCTAAATCACTTTCAGGGGGTGAAGCACAGCGTATTAGACTGGCTACTCAGATAGGCTCTCAATTGGTTGGGGTATTGTATATTTTAGATGAGCCCAGTATAGGGCTGCATCAGCGAGATAACGAGCGACTGATAAAATCCTTAGAATCCCTCAGAGATATTGGCAATTCTGTATTGGTTGTAGAGCATGACAAGGACATGATCCTTTGTGCAGATCATGTCATTGATATTGGGCCAAAAGCAGGAAAAAACGGTGGGGAAATACTCACTCAAGGAACTCCAGCAGCACTGTTAAAGGAACAGACCTTAACGGCTGCTTTTCTCAACAATCAAATGCGCATTGAAATTCCTAAAATTAGAAGAAAAGGAAATGGCACATCTATTGTTCTAGAGGGCTGCACAGGAAATAATTTAAAAAACGTGACCCTAAAGCTGCCGTTGGGATGCATGATTGGGGTATCTGGGGTGTCTGGATCGGGTAAATCTACCTTGATCAATGAGACCCTCTACCCTATTTTAAACGCCCATATTTTTAATGGTGTTAAAAAGCCCATGCCTTATAAGAAAATCTCTGGCCTAGAGCATATTGACAAAGTGATCGATATAAACCAACAACCCATAGGCAGAACACCTAGGTCTAATCCAGCCACATACACAGACGTTTTTGGTGAAATTAGAAGCTTATTCACTAAAACTACGGAAGCGACCATTAGGGGCTATAAACCAGGAAGGTTTAGTTTTAACGTGGCCGGAGGCCGATGCGAAACTTGTCAAGGGGGCGGATTACGCGTCATTGAAATGAATTTTCTTCCAGATGTATATGTCCCTTGTGAAACCTGTAATGGTAAGAGGTTTAATAGGGAGACCCTAGAAATTAGGTTTAAAGGAAAATCTATTTCAGATGTCTTAGAAATGACCATAGATGAGGCTGTAGTTTTCTTTGAAGCAATACCTAAAATTTACAGAAAACTAAAGACCATTCAGGATGTTGGTCTGGGATATATTTCCCTAGGACAACAATCTACCACTTTGTCTGGAGGAGAAGCGCAGCGCATTAAATTGGCTGCTGAATTGTCTAAGAGAGATACAGGAAATACCCTTTATATTTTAGATGAACCTACCACTGGCCTTCATTTTGAAGATATTAGAGTATTGCTTGGAGTACTTCAAAAATTAGTAGACAAAGGCAATACTGTGTTAGTCATAGAGCATAATTTAGATGTGATTAAAATTGCAGACCACCTCATAGACATAGGATATGAAGGCGGCGCTCGAGGAGGAGAGATTATAGCGACGGGTACGCCTGAAGAAGTAGCCAAGCATAAAAAGAGTCATACCGCTCGTTTTTTAAAAAAAGAATTAGATTTATAACTTATAGCAAATTAACTATGAGAAAAGAAAAACACTTTAAAGGTTGGAATGAAATAAAAACCAATGATTCATGGGCCCTGTTTAAAATCATGGGAGAGTTTGTGAATGGATATGAAAAAATGAGTATGATAGGGCCTTGCGTCTCTATTTTTGGCTCTGCACGAACCAAACCTGGAACAGCATACTATGAACTCGCTACAAAAATAGCCCAGCGCATAGCCCAAGAGGGATATGGTGTTATTACCGGAGGAGGTCCAGGAATTATGGAAGCAGGAAATTTAGGGGCACATTTGGAAAAAGGCACCTCGGTAGGTCTCAACATTGACTTACCTTTTGAGCAACATGACAATCCGTATATAGACAATGATAAAAACTTACAATTCGATTATTTCTTTGTGAGAAAAGTCATGTTTGTGAAGTATTCACAGGGATTTGTGGTGATGCCGGGAGGTTTTGGAACACTAGATGAACTCTTTGAAGCCATTACCCTGATTCAAACCAATAAGATTGAGAAATTCCCCATTATCTTAGTGGGCCGAACTTTTTGGGCGGGACTTTTAGATTGGGTAAAAAGCACCCTTTTAGCAAACGGAAATATCTCTGAAAAAGATTTAGACTTACTTCAAATGGCCGATGATGAAGATGAAGTGGTCAATCATATTAATGCATTCTACAAAGGAAAATCGCTAAGTCCTAACTTCTAAAGCAGTACAATCTTTAATGAATTTTAAGCAGCTTTTTTTATTCCTATTTTTCGCACTTCCTTTTTGGGGAATGGGTCAGCATGTCAATAAAATTAGTGCCAGTCTGAATAGTGAGACTAAAGAAATAAAAATTCAGCAAGAATTCACCTATACCAATCATAGTGCAGACACCCTTAGCGTGCTGTATTTTAATGATTGGGCAAATGCGTATGCCCATAAGGACTCCCCTCTAGCGAGTCGCTTTGCAGACGATTTTAAGAAAAATCTCCATCTAGCCTCTAAAGAACTCAGGGGAGGAACTGACCTCATTGGTGCAGTAGATCAGAATTACTACTCCCTTCCTTGGTGGAGAACCAAAGAAAAAGATATTATTGGTATTTCCTTAAATAAACCTATTGCTCCGGGTGATTACGAAACTATTACCTTCACTTATACTGTTAAGTTACCACCAAACAAATACACCTCTTATGGATATGATTCTGAAGGGGGATATTTTCTTAAGGATTGGTACCTCTCCCCTGCTGTTTATAAAGACAAAGAATGGTTGCGCTATTCAAACAAAGATTTGCAAGACCTTTACACTGATATTACCAACACAGTAATAAAAATAAACTACGATAAAGCGTTGGTATTAAATTCAAATTACAAAGAAACTTTAGAACAAGTCAAAGGAAATAAAAGATGGGCTACGCTAACTGCTCAGCAGAAAAAAGGGGCAGAAATGTATCTGACCAATGAAAATAATTTTGTGAGATACCCACTTAAAAGCACCATTTTAGTGACTGATTTAAGGGGAGAAAATCTTGAGCCAGCTATAGAAATAGCAGCAGTCTCTAAAGTTTTTTCATTCATTGAAAATAAAATTGGCACGATTCCTTTAGATCAACTCTTGGTGACTAAAATGAATTATGACAGAAACCCTCTCTATGGATTAAATAAACTACCCAGTTTTGTAAACCCCTATGAAGAATCCTTTAAGTTGGAATTAAGCTTATTAAAAACGAGTTTGTACACCTTATTTAGGGAGAGTTTTTTTGTTAATCCAAGAAAAGAACACTGGGTCATAGATGCATTGGTGAACTTCAATATGATCAAATATGTGGAGACCTATTATCCCAATCAAAAATTACTAGGAAAAATAGCTTCCTACTGGGGAGTGAAAAGCCTGCATTTATCTGAATTGGACTTTAACGATCAGTATGCACTATTGTATAATTTAACAGCAAGACGCAACTTAGACCAACCACTCACGACCTCTAACGACTCCTTAATAAAATTCAACCAACAAATAGCCAACAAATACAAAGCTGGTTTGGGACTGGCTTATTTGGAAGATTATCTAGGCGAGGGAGTATTAGAACAATGTATTAGAGACTTTTATCAAGCGCACAAAGGGGCCAATATTGCTACAAAAGACTTTAAAACTACCTTAGAAAAGTACACCGCTAAAAACGTAGATTGGTTTTTCAATACTTATATAGCCACAAAAAACAAAATTGATTTTAAAATAACCAAAGCTTCTGCAGCACCAGATTCAATAACTTTTACCATAAAAAACAAGCAAAAGACCAGAGTACCTATTTCAGTATTTGGTTTAAAAAAAGATAGCGTAGTGTCTCAGTATTGGTTTACTGGTATAGATAGTATTGGAAGCTTTAAGATCCCTAATCAGTTAGAAGACAAACTGGTATTAAACTTTAATCAAAAAATCCCTGAATTTAATCAGCGAGACAATTGGAAATCGCTTAATGGCTGGTTTTCAAGTAACAAAAAACTCAAGTTTCAGTTTTTTAAAGACCTAGAAGATCCTAATTACAATCAAGTATTTTATGTACCCATAGCAAATTTTAATATTTACGACGGATTAACCCCTGGTATACGATTGTACAATAAAACTGTGCTAGAAAGGCCTTTTAATTATGATTTCTCGCCCTCATATGGTTTAAAGGGTAAAAAGTTTGTGGGATATGGACGGTTCAACTACAGAAAATACCATCAAAATAAGCGATTATATGTGACGAATTATAATCTAGGGGCTTCTAGTTATCAATATACAGAAAATGCGCGCTACACTACACTAACACCTTCATTTTCAATGGGCTGGAGACCTGAAGACCTTAGGTCTAACAAGAAAGACTTCTTACAATTGAGGTATGTGCAGGTGCAAAGAGATCCAAATCCCTCTATGCCTGTAGACGCTCAGAGTCAGGCACCCAATTACGGTGTTCTCAATTTGCGTTATGGATCAAATGACAATGGGATTTTAAAGTACTTTTCATGGAATTTAGATGCCCAACAAGCCAAAGATTTTTCCAAACTATCTTTTGAAATTGAATACAGAAGATTATTCGAAAACAACAGACAATTCAATATTCGTTTTTTTGCGGGAAGTTTTATCAGAAACGAAACCAAAGGAGACTTCTTTAGCTTTGCCTTAGACCGTCCAACAGACTACTTATTTGATTATAGCTTCCTGGGAAGATCTGAAGACCAAGGATTGTATTCACAGCAAATTATTATAGCTGAGGGTGGTTTTAAATCTAAATTAGATAGACCTTTTGCCAATCAATGGATCGCTACAACCAACGCTAGTATTAATTTGTACCGGTGGGTGGAGTTTTATACTGATTTTGGTTTTGTCAAAAACAAAGGTTACAAAGAGCGCTTGGTATATGATTCAGGAATTAGACTCAATTTAGTGACCGATTATTTTGAATTGTATTTTCCCCTATATTCTAATAATGGATGGGAATCTGGCCAAGAAAATTACGCAGAGAAAATTCGATTTGTAGTGACTCTAAGTCCTAAAACACTCATTGGTCTCTTCAACAGAAAATGGTTCTAAATTTTACGTTTTTCTCAACAAAATGCCTGATAATTGTGAATTATTGATGATTCATTATTTGAATAGCTATATTTTTTCGCATTATTCAATTACCGCTTCTTATTAGTGAAAATATTCCATCTTTTTTCTATATTTTTGCAATGAATTTTTGATGCCTAAAAGCAAACACTTACAGTTAATGGATATATCTACTGCCAATTCTAAAAAACAAATTTCTTTTGACGAGTTTAAATCAGAAATTATAGCTGATTATAAAATTGCAGTCACCTCAAGGGAGTGTAGTTTATTGGGTAGAAGAGAAGTTTTAACAGGTAAAGCTAAATTTGGAATTTTTGGAGACGGAAAAGAAATACCCCAAATAGCCATGGCTAAGGCTTTTAATGAAGGTGATTTTAGAAGTGGTTATTACAGAGACCAAACCTTTATGATGGCATTGGATCTTTTAAAACCCAAAGACCTATTTCACGGTTTATATGCGACTACGGATATTGAAAAAGAGCCTATGAGTGCCGGAAGGCAAATGGGCGGACACTTTGTAACCCATAGCCTTCAGGAAGATGGTAGCTGGAAAAACTTGACTAAGCAATATAATAGCAGTGCAGATATTTCACCAACAGCAGCCCAAATGCCCAGGTTACTCGGTTTGGCACAGGCCTCAAAAGTGTATAGATCTGAAAAAAATATAGATGGAAATTTGTTTTCTGTTCAAGGAAATGAAGTGGCATGGGGTACCATAGGAAATGCAAGTACTAGTGAAGGCTTGTTTTTTGAGACTATCAATGCAGGAGGTGTGCTTCAAGTGCCCATGGTGGTGAGTGTTTGGGATGACGAGTATGGCATTTCTGTTCATGCGAAACACCAAACAACCAAGGAAAGTATTAGTGAAATACTCAAAGGCTTTCAAAAAGAAGAAGGCACAAATGGGTATGAAATTTTTAAAGTCAATGGTTGGGACTACCCTGCCCTTGTAAAAACATATCAAGAAGCGGCTCAGATTGCTAGAGAAAAACATATCCCTGTAATCATTCACGTGATAGAACTCACACAACCTCAAGGACACTCTACTTCAGGATCTCACGAGAGGTATAAATCAGATGATCGTCTTATTTGGGAAAAAGAACAAGATTGTAATGTAAAATTTAGGTCTTGGATTCTAGAAAATGGTTTTGCAGATGAGGAACGTCTGCTTGAGATTGAAAAAGATATTAAAAGAGAGGTGCGGAATGCTAAGAAAGAAGCTTGGTCTGAATTCTTAGCCCCTCATTTGGATTATAAGAAAGATTTGGTCAAAGTACTTAGGTCTGTTTCAGAAAACACTCAAAACAAAGCAGCTATTACAAGTATTCTTAACGACTTGATCGCTATTGAAGAGCCTATAAAAAAAGACTTGGCATCAAAGGCAAGATTAGCCCTTAGAGGGTTAATTGGCGAACAAACCAAAGAACGCGAAATGCTTAAAAATTGGTTGTTGAGATTTATGACAGAAATGCAACCAATGTACAGTGCACACTTGTACAGTGAGCATGAAAATAAAGCGACCAATATGCCTGCTATTCCTCCTACCTACAGCGAAGATGCAACTATGGTAGATGGAAGGCTTATTATTAGAGATAACTTTGATCAACTGTTAGAAAAATATCCTGAGTTTTTGATTTTTGGGGAAGACAGTGGAACTATTGGAGACGTAAATCAAGGTTTAGAGGGTTTACAAAAAAAGTATGGTGAAACCAGAGTAGCAGATACGGGTATTAGAGAAGCCAGCATCATAGGACAGGGAATTGGAATGGCGCTCAGGGGTTTAAGACCTGTTGCTGAGATTCAATACCTAGATTATATGCTTTACGCGTTGCAAACACTCAGTGATGATTTGGCTTCTTTGCGCTATAGGACTTTTGGAAAACAAAAAGCACCATTAATTGTTAGAACAAGGGGACATAGGTTAGAGGGTATCTGGCATTCTGGATCTCAAATGGGTGGTCTCATTCATTTTTTAAGAGGAATGTATATCTTAACTCCAAGAAATATGACTGTTGCAGCTGGTTTTTATAACACATTGATGAAAAGCGACGAACCTGCTATTGTCATTGAAAGTTTAAATGGCTACAGGTTAAAAGAGCGTATGCCTAATAATTTATCTGAAATATGTACGCCTATTGGTGTGGTAGATATTTTAAAAGAGGGTAAAGATATCACAGTGCTCTCCTATGGTTCAACCCTGAGGATAGTTGAACAAGTAATCGGTTCGCTTCAAAATTACGACATAGATGTTGAACTCATAGACGCTCAAAGTCTCTTGCCTTTTGATCTTAAGCATGACGTATTAGAAAGTGTTAAAAAAACAAACAGACTCATCGTAATAGATGAGGATGTTCCAGGAGGTTGTGCCGCTTATTTAATACAAGAAATCATAGAAAAACAGGGGGCTTTTAAGTACTTAGACACACCGCCAACTACCTTAACTGCAAAGGCTCATAGACCTGCATACGCAAGTGACGGTGATTATTTTTCTAAGCCAAACGCAGAAGACATTTTTGAAGGTATTTACAACATCATGAACGAGTCTAATCCAAGCGCCTATCCTGAATTGTAATTTAAGATAGAAACACTACATTGCTCGCTGCTCTTTACCTTTTCTTAGGTTGTGTTAACTTAAAAATTAGTTTATTTAATATATCGGTGAAATTGACTCTAGCTTTTAAGCCGCTTGAATCCTAGTAATAGCTTAATCCTTGATTACAGTATTTTAATCAATAATTCCTTGAGTAAATTTTCGTGATCCGTTGGAGCACCTAGTCCTTTATTTTTAAGGTCTAAGTCCTTAAGTGTTTTTAAGATTTGACTCACTCTTTTCATGGGGTACTGTTTTGCCGCACTTTTAATTTCATTAATGAAAAATGGGGAAATCCCTAAACTTGCTGCTACATGGCTTGGATTGTGATCTGTAAGCCCGTGATATTGCATAATTTGAGTAAAAAAACCGTGTAGAATAGATACTGTCATTAAAAAAGGATTGTCTTTTGGATTGTGAGCAAAATAATGCACAATCTTAAATGCTTTTAAAATATCTCTTTCACCAATGGCTTTTTTTAATTCAAAGTTGTTGTAATCTTTACTAATACCAATGTGCTGCTCAACTATATCTGGAGTAATTAAAGCGCCTTTTTCTATGTGAATAGACAACTTGTCCATTTCTTTTTCAATCCTACTCAAATCTGTACCAAGAAATTCAAATAACAAATGAGGAACAGCTGGTTGGGCTGAAAATCCCTTACGTTGAATTAAGTCATTAATCCAAGAAGGAATTTTATTGTCATAAATTTTTTTGGACTCCAAAGTAGTTCCATTTTTTTGAAAAGCTTTAAAAACGCCTTTTCTTTTATCTGGTTTTTGGTATTTATAGCAAAGTACTAAAATAGTTGTTTGTAGGGGTTGTTTTGCATACTCTTGAAGGCCATCTATTTGTCTGGAGAGATGTTGTGCTTCTTTGACAATAATTAATTGCCTTTCTGCCATCATTGGGTAGCGCTTGGCTTGTGAGACAATATCTTCTATAAGGGCATCTTTTCCATAGACAATTAATTGATTGAAAGCTTTCTCTTCTTCAGCAAGTGCCTTTTGCTCAATTAAATTGGAAATAGCGTCTATGTAGTAAGGCTCATCTCCATAAAGCAAATAGAGCGGGCTAAAATTTCCCTTATTTATTTCACTAGCAATTAACTTTGCTTCTTCCATTCAATTTAATTCATCAAATTTGCAACATGCAAGTTTTAAACTTTCCAACCTATCCTTTCAGAATCAAAAATAGGGAAAATAAGCCCTATGTTTTTGATATTATCAGGAAAAAATTTGTCCAAATACAAGCAGAGGAATGGGTAAGACAACATTTAATATGGTATTTAATTTACGAAAAGAAATATCCTAAAGGCCTTATTAATGTTGAAAAAAAAATTCTTGTTAACGGATTGACAAAAAGGGTCGACGTGGTTATTTTTAATAAAGATGGTAGCATCTATTTATTGGTAGAATGTAAAGCACCTGAAATAAAAATTAGCCAAGAAACATTTGATCAAATTGCCCGATATAATTTGAGCTTAAATGCCGAGTTGCTCATGGTTACTAATGGTTTATCTCACTATTATTGCGTTATAGACAAAGAAGCAGAAAATTATACTTTTGTAGAAAGTATTCCTGAATATATCCCTTAATTTGTCATTTAAAAAAATCCTGTGAAACAAATAGCCGTAGTAATACTCAATTGGAATGGAGCCGCTTTATTGGAGCGATTCCTTCCTGCTGTTCTTAAAAACAGTGGAGAAATGGCACATATATATGTGGCAGACAACGGATCTACAGATAGTTCAATAATACTTTTAAAAGAACAATTTCCCCAGGTTACCATCATAGAAATGCCCCATAACAATGGTTTTGCTGGTGGGTATAATTTGGCCTTACAACAAATAAGTGAACCCCTATTTTGTTTACTGAATTCAGACGTTTCCCCCGCTGAAAATTGGCTAGTGCCTATATTAACAGCCTTTAATTCAGACGCACAATTGGCTATAGCACAGCCTAAAATTTTAGATGAATTAAAAAAAACACATTTTGAATACGCCGGAGCAGCAGGGGGCTATTTAGACGCATTGGGTTATCCTTTTTGCCGTGGAAGAATATTTCAACACATAGAACAAGACCTAGGCCAATACAACGACAACACTGAAATTTTTTGGGCCACTGGAGCTTGTATGTTCATTAGAAGGGAGGTATTTCTTTTACTCAATGGTTTTGACGAAACTTACTTTGCCCACCAAGAAGAGATAGACCTTTGCTGGAGGGCAAGAAATCTTGGACACAAAGTCATGTATCTCGGAAGTAGCACTGTGTTTCATTTGGGTGGCTCAACCCTGAGCAATATGAACCCTAAAAAAACATTTCTAAATTTTAGAAACTCTCTTTTTTCAATATTAAAAAACATGCCTTTAAAAAGGGCCTTAATAGTGATTTTTATCAGGCTTATACTTGATGGGATTGCTGGAGGTAGATTCATTATTCAAGGTAAGTTCAATCATTGTTTGGCAATTATTCATGCCCATTTTGGTTTTTATAAAGGGGCCGTTAGGGCTTTTAAAAAATACCCACGCCCAAAAAAACACCTCAAATATTACAGGACCACATCAATAGTTTGGTCTCATTATGTGAGGGGGTTAAAAAAGTTTTCGCTTTTAGTAAAAGATTAACTAACTTACATTCGCTATTAAAAGAATAAAAGATAAATTTGATGTACTAATTATATTTTTCCAACCCATGAAAAAAATCATCCTTGGCTGCTTAGGCGCCACACTATTACTTTCTTCTTGTGTATCTCAAAAAAAATACACAGACTTAGAAGCAAAACAAAAAGAAACCCAAGACTTACTCAATTCAGCTACGGTTAAATTGAACAGCTGTTTAGAAGACACTGCTCGTTTGCAGTTGCTTGAAGATCAAAATGCTTATTTAAAAGCAAACAATCAAGAACTGATTAACAACCTTGGTAACCTAACTACATTAACTTCTAAAGGAGCAGACAATTTAGAGCGCTCTTTAGAAAGTTTAAAAGAGAAAGATCTGACCATTCGTAAATTAAACAATGCTGTCACCAGAAGAGATTCTGTTAACCTTGCATTGGTTCAAAGTCTGAAAGGTGTATTGGGCAACTTAGATGATGAAGATATTGAGATTAGCGTAGAGAAAGGCGTTGTTTTTGTATCTATCTCTGACAAGTTATTATTTAACACTGGTAGTTATGTAGTATCTAATAAAGCGAAGTCTGTATTAGAAAAAGTAGCTAAAGTGGTTAATAACAAACCAGATTTCGAATTTATGGTAGAAGGCCATACAGATGAAAGAAGTTTCTCTAAAGGAGACTTAGTAGACAACTGGGATTTATCTGTGAAGAGAGCTACTTCAGTAGTAAGAATGCTACAAAAAGATTTTGGTGTAGATCCTAAGCGTATGACTGCAGCTGGTAGAGCTGAGTATGTACCAGTTTCTTCAGAACTGTCTAAAAACAGAAGAACTAGAATCGTTGTTCTTCCTAAAATTGATCAGTTCTATACTATGATCGAAGAAGGATTAAAAGATGCTGCAATTAACTAAGTTTTTGCAAACATGATACTAAAAATGCCACCCTATGGGTGGCATTTTTTTTTAATCGCATTCCAATTTTTAATCGAATGTCTTTTTCAATACGAAACAAATTACCCCTAAAACAGATCAAAGTCCCCTTTACCTTGACGAATCAATTCAGGAGCATCTCCAGATAAATCTACAATAGTAGAAGGCACATTATCTCCATAGCCCCCATCTACTACAAAGGCAACATGCGGAGCCCATTTTTCAAATATAAGCTCTGGATCTGTGGTGTATTCTAGCAACTCATCTGGATCATAAATTGAAGTAGAAACTATAGGATTTCCAAGCATTTCTACTATCTTCTTTGGAATAGAGTGATCTGGCACTCTAATCCCAATAGTTTTACGCTTCTTAAAGGCTTTTGGAAGGTTGTTATTACCGGGAAGCACAAAAGTATAGGGGCCAGGTAAGGATCGTTTTAAAATTTTAAAGGTAGCCGTATCAATTTGTTTCACATAGTCAGAGATATTACTGAGGTCTGCACAAATAAAAGACCAGGTAGCTTTTTCAAGCTTTACGCCTTTTAATTTGGCCAACTTCTCCAAAGCTTTATTGTTGGTAATATCACAACCAATGCCGTAAACTGTATCTGTTGGGTAAATAATAAGCGCACCTTCTCTAAGTGCACGTACTACCTTTTCCAAAGCAGACTCCTGAGGATTTTCTGGATATATTTTGATTAATTGCCCCATATTTTTTAAGACATTACTTCTAATTTCGCAAAACGAAGGATCAGTTTTTTAAGACCCCCAACCTCAAAGTCAATAGTAGCCTTCTTATCTGCTCCTACTCCTTCCAAAGAGATTACCTTTCCACCACCAAACCTACTGTGTTTTACTAGGGAGCCAGCCACTAATTCAATGTCATCTTCTCCATTTCCAATAGGACTAGATAAATCTGGCTTAATTTTTCTAAGCTTTCTCAATTGGTTCTCTTTAGGTCTAAAGGAGCTCGGTGGTGTGGAAGAAACTGGTTTGGTTTGTCGCAGTTTACTTTTGTCTACATCGCCAAAAATATCTGCATCTATCATAGGTTTATATCGGTAAGAATCAATTGGAACTTGCATGTCTAAGAAACTGTCGTCTATTTCCTCTATAAACCTAGAAGGTTCAGCGTCTACGAGTTTACCCCATCTGTATCTTGTTTGGGCATAAGTCAAGTAGGCCTTTTTTTCTGCTCTAGTGAGGGCTACATAAAAAAGCCTTCGCTCCTCCTCTAGTTCTGACCTAGTGTTCATACTCATCGCAGAAGGAAAAAGATCTTCTTCCATTCCCACTACATACACTACAGGGAACTCTAGACCCTTAGCCATATGAATGGTCATAAGCGCTACCCTATCTTCATCTCCAACTTCTTTATCTAAGTCTGTTGCAAGAGATACATCTTCAAGAAATTCAGTAATATTTCCTGTAGCATCGGCCAGCTCTTGCTGGCCATCGACAAAGTCCTTAATACCGTTGAGGAGTTCCTCTATATTTTCCATTTTAGCAATTCCTTCAGGAGTCCCGTCCTTTTTGAATTCCAAAAGTAGGCCAGACTTTTTAGCCACATGCTCAGAGAGCGTAAATGCGTCTGCCGTCTCGTTGAGCACCTGATAACTTTTGATCATGGTGACAAAATCTTCTAATTTGCGCTTAGTACCACTGTTTATCTGAAGTGGAATGGTGTCTAAATGTTCCATCACTTCAAAAATAGACCTGCCGTAATGGTTTGCTGCAACCACCAATTTATCCAAAGTACTCTGACCAATTCCCCTAGCTGGAAAATTTATAATACGCTTTAGAGCCTCCTCATCTTTAGGGTTAATCACCAACCTTAAATAGGCCAATACATCTTTAATCTCTTTTCTTTGATAAAAAGAAAGCCCTCCAAAAATTCTATAGGCAATATCTCTTTTCCTCAGGGCGTCTTCTATGGCCCTAGATTGTGAATTGGTTCTGTAAAGTACCGCAAAGGAACTGTTTGGAAGTTGTTCTTGCATTTTAGTTTCTAAAATACTTCCGGCAACAAACCTTCCCTCTTCTGCATCTGTTGGTGATCTGTGAACAGTGATTAATTCCCCTGGATCGTTAGAGGTCCATACTACCTTGTCTAATTGATTGGTATTGTTAGAAATAATGCTGTTGGCTGCTTTTACAATATTGTCTGTAGACCTATAATTCTGCTCTAATCTGTATTGAGCTACCTGATCGTAATCTTTCTGGAAATTTAATATGTTGTCTATATTGGCGCCTCTAAAAGAGTAAATACTTTGGGCGTCATCTCCTACAACACAAATGTTCTGATACCTATCTGAAAGGGCTTTTACGATTAAATACTGCGAGTGGTTGGTATCTTGGTACTCATCTACTAAGATGTATTTAAACCTGTTTTGGTACTTCATAAGCACCTCAGGAAATCTGGTTAGAAGTTCATTGGTACGCAAGAGTAAATCATCAAAATCCATGGCACCGGCCTTAAAACAACGGTCTACATATTCCTTGTAAATAGCGCCGGTTTGAGGTCTTTTAGCCATAGCGTCTGCCTCGAGAAGGTCTGGATTGTTGTGATAGGCTTTAACGGTTATTAAACTGTTTTTATAAGAAGATATTCTATTCTGAATTTGCTTGTATTTATAGATATCCTTGTCCAGTCCCATTTCTTTAATAATGGAAGCAATAAGTCTTTGAGAATCTTGCGTATCGTATATAGTGAAATTGCTAGGGTAACCCAGTTTATCGCCGTCAAACCGCAATAATTTGGCAAAAACAGAGTGAAAAGTTCCCATCCATAGATTCTTAGCCTCTGCACCACCTACTATTGTAGAGATCCTATGCTTCATCTCTCTAGCCGCCTTATTGGTAAAAGTTAAGGCGAGAATATTAAAAGAATCTACCCCAAGAGACATGAGATGCGCAATTCTTATGGTGAGCACCCTAGTCTTTCCAGAACCCGCGCCTGCTATGACCATTAAGGGGCCATCTTTATGGAGTACTGGGGCTTTCTGAGCCTCATTTAAGCTTTCTATGTAGTTTTTCAATATGCGATCTTTAGGGTATAAATTTAACTATTAATATGCGTTTCTTAAGCGAGAACAACCAATAATTATAAACAAAAAAGAGCCCTAGAAACAATGGTTTTAATAATATGAGTATATTTAAACAGATAACCAATCATTTTAATAAACTTATGAAAAAAACAGTAGTAGCCATTTTTTTAGGGCTGGGAACTTTTGCCCAAGCACAACTCCAATTACCTGTCTCCGACTATGAAAAAATAGAAGCTCAGGTCATTGAATGGCGCCATGACATACATCAGAATCCCGAACTCTCTAACCAAGAATTTAAAACCGCTGCTAAAATTGCAGCCCATCTCAAAAGTTTAGGCATTGAAGTAACCACCGGGGTGGCAAAAACAGGGGTTGTAGGTATTTTAAAAGGGGATCTTCCCGGAAAAGTTGTGGCACTTAGAGCAGATATAGACGCATTGCCTGTTACGGAACGCAATGATCTGCCTTTTAAATCTACCGTAAAAGGTACTTTTATGGGAGAAAAAGTTGGCGTAATGCACGCCTGTGGTCACGACACCCACACAGCTATTCTCATGGGGGTAGCTTCTGTCTTAAGCAAACACAAAGACAAGATAAAAGGCACTGTAAAATTTGTATTTCAACCTGCTGAAGAAGGCCCACCTCCAGGAGAAGAAGGAGGTGCGTCGTTAATGGTTAAAGAGGGTGTCTTAGAAAACCCTTCGGTCGATGCCATTTTTGGACTTCACATTAATTCTGTGCTCCCTGTAGGTATGATCGGATATAAGCCCCTAGGCGCAATGGCTGCCTCTGATCGTTTTGTGATTAAAGTACAAGGAAAACAAACCCATGGTTCTCAGCCTTGGGGTGGTGTAGATCCTATTTTAATCAGTGCAAAAATTATTGACGGTCTACAAACCATCATTTCTAGAGAATCTGATCTAACCAACGAAGCTGCTGTGATTACAGTAGGTAAAATAACAGCTGGTGTTCGTTTTAACATCATTCCTGAAACTGCTGAAATGGTAGGTACTATCAGAACACTTGATTATAAAATGAGGGATCATATTGGCAAGCGCATGAAAGAAATGGTTTCTACTATAGCTACTGCGTACGGTGGAACAGCTACCGTAGAAATTGTCAACGGTGCGGCTATTACCTATAACGACGCTAATTTGGTAGGGCAAATGTTACCCACACTACAGAAAACTGCAGGTAAGGACCAGGTAATGCTTATGAAAGCTATCACTGGGGCAGAAGATTTTTCTTTTTTCCAAGAAAAAGTACCAGGATTCTATTTCTTTTTAGGAGGCAATACACCAGGTAATCAGGAAGCTTTTCCTCACCACACTCCAGACTTCAAAATTGATGATGCTGGAATGTTATTGGGTGTAAAAACACTTTCTGAAATGGCCTTAGACTATTTGTCTCAGTAGGGTTTAATCGCATTATATCCCTGATTAAACATTAAAAAAGCCTCGTTTATACGAGGCTTTTTGTTTGGACTAATACATTTCTTTTTTTTGAGGTAAAGGAGAAGAATTGGATTTGAATTTCTCCTGAGCATAAGCCAAACCTTGCTCCCACCACTCTGTCATTCGCTTTTTATTAAATACCAAAGAATTCTCTGTTAATTTCGTTGGTGTATAATACAAATTTAGTTGAACCCCATTGTGCTTTGCGGCTAATATTCCTTCTGATATGTCATGATATTCAATTTGATCCAATACAAATCCAAAAATACTGATCATCAAAGAGAATGGGTTTTTTCCCAATACTTTATTGTGGTCCATGTTTTCTGATTCTAAAATAATCACATCAACCTCCTTCGCTCCCCTTCTAATCGCTTCTCTTATGGGTACTACAGATCCTAAACCACCATCTCCATATTCATAACCATCTTTAGTCACTAAAGACATGAAAGGGATGTAATTACATGACATCCAGATCCAATCTACAAAGGTTTCGTAGTCGTAATCATGTATAGATTTATACTCTACCCTATTTTTAGAGAGATTTGAAACGCTCACCACAACTTCCTTGTCTCCTTTTAATAACATTTCGAAAGAGGCCCTACTAAAATTTTTAGCGATAGTTTTTCTCAAATTATTACTCTCTCCAAAAGTTCTTTTCCTTCTTAAGAATTGAAATAAGGTAGTGATATAATTAATGGTCACATACTCCCTGTCTCCCTTTTTTTTAACTACAAAAGGATTTACATCAAAAATACTTCTCTGATTGACATTGGTATAAGCGTGGTGTAATTTCTCTAAATTATTTAAAGCCAATTGCGGAATGAGCAAACTCCCTGTGGAAGTCCCCACAAAAATGTCGTATTCTCTTCCCTGATTTCTCATGAGATATTGGGCCACACCTCCTGCAAATGCCCCCTTACTGCCTCCTCCGGAAATCACTAATGCTTTTTTCATAAGCTCATCTTAACTGATCTATAAATGTAGTAAAATATGGTGCTTTATAAAGGATTCAAATAAATTTCTATTGGAAAAATCACACTTAAAAGTTACATTTATAGCATGAATTCAGCCCTGCTCCAAACTCCTATTGCCTACCTTAAAACGATAGGTCCTACAAGAGCAAAACTTTTAAAAGAGCAATTGGGCATACATACGTATCAAGACCTGTTACATTTTTTTCCCAATAGGTATGTAGACAGAACACAATTCCACCATATCAACCAATTAGAAACCTCTCAAGCAGAGGTTCAAATTGTTGGGGTAATTACCCAAATAGAGACCATAGCTCAAAAGAAAGGGAGTAGATTGGTCGCTAAGTTTTCAGACAGCACAGGGACTATGGAATTGGTTTGGTTTAAAGGCGCAAAATGGATTAAAGAAAGTATTAAACCCAATACACCCTATGTCATATTTGGTAAAATCTCGGTATTTCAAGGGAAGTTTAGCATGGCCCATCCAGATATGGAGTTGTTGGAAAATTACCAGGCCAATAACAGGATAGGATTACAGGCCATTTATCCCAGTACAGAAAGACTTTCTAATGCTAATATGGGTAATAGGTTTATGCTAAGAGCAATGGAACAGCTCTTTAACGAGTGTGGCAGTGCTTTTGAGGAAACGCTTTCTGATAGCATTTTAGACCATTTAAAATTATTACAACGCTCCACTGCATTGTTTCACATACACTTTCCTAAAGATGCAAAAATGCTCAGCAGAGCTGCGGCTAGATTAAAATTTGAAGAGTTATTTTTTATCCAACTACAGCTTATTCGAAAGAATCTTATCCGGAAAAAGAAAATTAAAGGGCTGCCTTTTAATGAGGTAGGGGCGTATTTTAATGACTTTTACAACAATTACTTACCTTTTCAACTCACCAATGCTCAAAAAAGGGTCATAAAGGAAATTAGAACAGACGTTGGAAGCAATGCACAGATGAATAGATTGCTTCAAGGAGATGTTGGGTCAGGTAAAACAATCGTAGCTGTAATGAGTATTTTATTTGCCTTGGACAATGGCTATCAAGCCTGCTTAATGGCGCCCACTGAAATACTTGCAAATCAACACTTTAAAGGGGTTTCTGAACTTTTAGAACCCTTAGGAATTCAAGTAGCATTACTAACGGGTAGCGTTAAAAAAAGTGCTAGAAAACCTTTGCTAGAAAGTCTTCAGTCAGGTGAATTAAAAGTACTGATTGGCACCCATGCCTTACTGGAAGACACTGTAGTTTACAAAAACCTTGGTCTTGCCATTATAGATGAACAACATAGATTTGGCGTGGCTCAAAGGGCAAAATTATGGCATAAAAATACCATACCTCCACATGTGTTGGTCATGACTGCCACCCCTATACCTAGAACTTTAGCCATGAGCATTTACGGAGATTTAGATATTTCTATCATAGACGAACTGCCGCCAGGAAGAAAAGAAATTAAAACTGTTTGGAGATCAGATTCTCACAGACTAGGGGTATTTAAGTTTATTAGTGAAGAGATTAAAAAAGGCAGACAGATTTATGTTGTTTATCCATTAATCAATGAATCAGAGGCACTAGATTACAAGGATCTCATGGATGGTTACGACAGCATCTCAAGGTCTTTTCCTGCGCCTGAATTTCAAGTATCTATAGTTCATGGGCAAATGAATGCAGAAGCAAAAGCCTACGAAATGGACCGTTTTGTCAAAGGAGAAACTCAAATTATGGTAGCTACAACTGTAATAGAAGTTGGGGTCAATGTTCCTAATGCTTCAGTGATGATTATTGAAAGTGCAGAGCGCTTTGGGTTGTCTCAATTACACCAATTAAGAGGACGTGTGGGTAGAGGTGCAGAACAAAGTTTTTGTATTCTCATGTCAGGAAACAAATTGTCTCAAGAGGGAAAAACACGACTAGAAACCATGGTTGCTTCTAGCGACGGATTTGAAATAGCAGAAGTAGATTTAAAACTAAGGGGGCCTGGAGATCTCATGGGTACCCAACAGAGCGGCGTGTTACAACTCAAAATTGCAGATATCGTTAAGGATGCAGATTTACTTAAAAAAGCGAGAGAGGTTGCTATAACTACTTTAAAATCAGACCCTTCCCTAGAAACCGCAAGCAATAAACCTATTTTACTAGCGTACAGAGCGCTTGTAAAACACAAAAATATTTGGAATTACATCAGTTGAACATCGTAATTCAGGTACAAAAAGATAGCTGCAAACACTTATTTTTTATTTATTTTTACACCTTGCACAATATTCAATAGGCACTTTAGTTGCCTTATCTTAATATCATTTTTTCTATGAAAAAAACACTTTTTGACAAGGTTTGGGATTCTCATGTGGTGAGAAGCATTGAAAACGGTCCAGATGTACTGTTTATTGACCGTCATATGGTTCATGAAGTAACCAGTCCTGTAGCTTTTTTAGGGCTTAAAAACAGGGGGGCTAAAGTGTTGTATCCAGAGCGCACCTTTGCCACAGCAGACCACAACACACCCACGATTAATCAACATTTACCTGTAGCAGACCCCTTGTCTGCTAATCAATTAAAGGCGCTTGAAGAAAATGCCACTGCACATGGTATTTCATATTGGGGGCTTGGACATGAAAAAAATGGTATTGTACATGTCGTAGGACCCGAATATGGCATTACGCAACCAGGTGCTACGATTGTTTGTGGAGATTCACATACCTCTACCCATGGTGCATTTGGCGCTATAGCTTTTGGAATTGGAACTTCAGAGGTAGAGATGGTACTTACCACGCAATGCATTATGCAGCCCAAGCCTAAGAAAATGGTCATAAGGGTTAACGGAAGCCTACAAAATGGGGTAACTCCTAAAGATGTGGCCCTGTATATTATTTCCAAACTCAGTACTTCTGGGGCTACAGGGTACTTTGTTGAATACGCTGGAAATGTTTTCTCTGAAATGAGTATGGAAGGGAGAATGACTGTTTGTAATCTAAGTATTGAGATGGGTGCCCGCGGCGGAATGATGGCCCCAGATGAAAAGACTTTTGAATACATCAAAGATAGAGAGTTTACGCCAAAAGGAGCTTCATGGGATAAAGCCATGGCTTATTGGAATACATTATATACTGAAGAGGGCGCTTCATTTGACAAAGTGTACGAGTTCGATGGCTCGGATATTGAGCCTATGATCACTTATGGAACCAACCCAGGTATGGGAATGGGAATATCTAAGGATATTCCTCTAGCTACTGATCTAGAGGGAGGTGTAGCCACTTACCAAAAGTCATTGGCCTATATGAATTACAACGAGGGAGATACTATGATTGGTAAATCTATTGATTATGTATTCTTAGGAAGTTGTACCAATGGTAGGATAGAAGATTTCAGGGCTTTTGCAAGCATTGTAAAAGGAAGAAAAAAAGCAGATCATGTCACTGCCTGGCTTGTACCAGGTTCACATCAGGTGGAAAAAGCCATAAAAGATGAAGGAATTTTGGAGATTTTAGAAGCAGCAGGATTTACACTCAGAGAACCAGGTTGTTCAGCTTGCTTGGCTATGAATGACGACAAAATTCCTGCAGGAAAATACGCTGTAAGTACTTCTAATAGAAATTTTGAAGGAAGACAAGGGCCAGGTTCAAGAACCTTATTAGCCAGTCCATTAGTTGCAGCTGCAGCAGCCGTAACAGGACAAGTAACCGATCCAAGAACTCTTTTACAATAAATTTACCACACTATGGCATACGATAAATTCACTACATTAACTACGACTGCAGTTCCACTGCCTATAGAAAACGTAGACACGGATCAAATCATACCAGCAAGATTTTTAAAAGCCACGGAAAGAGTTGGTTTTGGAGATAACTTATTTCGTGATTGGAGATATAATTCAGATAATACTCCAAAAGAAGATTTTGTCCTCAACAATCCAAAGTACCAAGGGAAAATACTCATTGGTGGTAAGAACTTTGGGTCCGGATCATCTAGAGAACATGCTGCTTGGGCCGTTTACGATTACGGCTTTAGATGTGTTGTGTCTAGTTTTTTTGCAGACATTTTTAAAAACAATTGCTTAAATATTGGTGTATTACCAGTTCAAGTAAGCCCTGCTTTCTTAGAAGTTATATTGGCGGCTGTATTCAAAGACCCTACTACTGAAATAGTGGTAAATCTTCCTGCACAAACTATTAGCATTCCTAGTACAGGAGACCAAGAGTCTTTTGACATTAATGTCTATAAAAAAGAAAATATGCTTAATGGTTTTGACGACATTGATTATTTGAGAAGTATGGAGGAAGAGATTACCTCTTTTGCTGACAATACACCTTTATAAATTACCAAAATGCATTCCTGATGACTGCTAAAAACCAACGTATCATAGAAATCATGGACACCACTTTAAGGGATGGTGAACAGACTTCTAGTGTGTCATTTTCTGCCTCTGAAAAACTTACTCTAGCTAAATTATTG
>Ga0209137_1000757_pt1 | contig 33004 bp, 28 predicted proteins | sample SaaInl5LU_22_DNA_FD_184642 | JGI IMG/M metagenome (GOLD analysis project Ga0209137, IMG submission 184642) | Marine microbial communities from expanding oxygen minimum zones in the Saanich Inlet - ESP_105LU_22_DNA (SPAdes) (version 2) | ecosystem: Environmental > Aquatic > Marine > Intertidal...
GTTTACAGCAACCAATTCATCACCTGTTGAAAGTATCATTATTTTTGGTTGTTTAGCCACTTTAATGGTAGATTTACCAACTGTAGCAAAAACGCCAATTTCTGCTGCTGAAATGATGGTGTTTTTCTCAATTAAAATTTCTCCAACTTTTCTATCTTTTCCTTTTTCATGAATATTTTGGAAGTCTAAAACTTCATTTATCATGATTCTTGCAACACCATTTTTTATTTCTACATCTTCATATCTTATAACAGCATTTGTGTTCTTTGGTAAAACAGCACCTGTCATTACCTCAATACAATTTTCTGAATTTTGTAATGTAATTTGTGGACTTCCTGCAGGTTGTATTGCTTCAACCTTAAATGCTCTTTGACCTTTTTGAAAAGCATTAAAATCAATAGCAATACCATCCATTGAAACTCTGTTAAAAGGCGGGAAATCTCTATCTGCAACAATAGTCTCTTTTAAAATTCTACCAACAGATTTGATAAATGGAATTTCTTCAACTCCAAATTCTTGAGTTGCGTTTAAAATAATATGTTTTGCCTCTTCTACTGAAATCATAAGCTCTCCCTAACCCTCCCAAAAGGAGGGAATTTGTTACTAATTTTTAATTTGATTTACTTTTTCTATTAATATTTCATAGTTTTCAATCCAAAAGTTAACAAGTTTAAGTATTTCTTCCCTTTGGGAAGATTAAGATGGGCATCTACCCTCCAATTGTACTCATACTCTCAGAAACATTCCCTTTTCTATTAGCTTCTGCTATAAAACCGTTCTCTGGTTTTTCTTTTATCAATCCTAAAAAAAGTGTTTTTAAATCCTCATTACTTGCTCCATTTCTTATAAAATCTCTTAGATTGAAAACACCATCATCAAACAAACAATTTTTAAACGTTCCTGTACTTGTAATTCTTATTCTGTTACAATCATTACAAATGGTTCTTGTAAAAGCAGGAATAATACCAACAGTTCCTAAATGGCCATCAACTCTATAATTTCTAGAAGTTGAAGATTTTGCAGACTTAATTTCCTTAACATCAAACTCAGTTTTTATCTCTTCTAAAATTTTTTTAAATGTCCAATTTTCTTTAATATCTCTCTGTCCTTTGCCATTAAATGGCATTTCTTCTATAAAACGAACTGCAACATTTTTATCTTTAGTTAGTCTTACAAAATCATTAATTTCATCTGTATTAAAACCAGATTGTACTACTACATTAAGTTTTAAGTTTAATCTACTTTTTTCTAACGCTTCAAAAGTTTTATAAACGTCCAGAAAAACATCACGTCTTGTAATTTTTGCAAACTTATCTCTTTGTAAACTATCTATACTTAAATTGATGTGCTTTACTTTTTCTAATTGCTCAATTCTATCTATATAATGAGAAATTAATGCACCATTTGTTGTGATATTAATTGCGTCTAACAAATCGTTATAAGACAACATTTCTAAGAAACCAACAAAGTCTTTTCTTACAAAGGGTTCACCACCAGTTAAACGCACTTTTTTAACCCCTAATTCTGTTAATACACGAATTAGACGATACATTTCTTTAAATGTTAATAGTTCTTGTTTGGGTACAATATCAATTCCATGAGCAGGCATACAATATTGACAACGCAAATTACATCTGTCTGTAACTGCCAAACGCACATACTCTATTTGACGACCAAAACTATCTATTAACTGATTCATTAATTTGGTAATTTTTTACTTACTAAACCATAAATTAATGTACCAATTAATGCACCCAATAAAATAATTAAAGCAGGTAACCATTTAAAACCTAGAATTACAAAAACTGGAGCAGCACAAGCACCTGAAACTCCCCAACCTAAACCAAAAAAAGTTCCTCCAACAAGTGTTCTTATATATCCTTTTTGTTTTTGTTTTGGTGTTATTTTGTTTCCATTAATATCTTTTATTTTTTCGCTTTTAAACAATTGCATAATCATTGCAGAAACTACAACTGCACCTCCAATAATGCCAAACATATGAAATGATTCAAAACGAAACATTTCATAAAAACGATACCAAGAAATAGCTTGCACTTTACTTAATACAATTGCGAAAAATATACCTAGTAGTAAAAATTTAATATTCTTCATAATTAAAATAGATTAGGGATGATAAACCAAACAGCAATAATACCTCCTATAAAAAACCCAATAACAGCTAATAATGAGGGTAATTGAAAACTACTTAAACCTGTGATTGCATGACCAGAAGTACAACCACCTGCATAACGTGTTCCAAAGCCTATACAAACTCCAGATAAGATTAATATTAAAAATCCTTTTAAAGAAAAAATAGCTTCATTGCTAAATATTTCGTCTGGAAAATATTGATTTGCAACATTTGTAAAACCTAAATCTGTTAATTCTTGAATGGTTTTTGGGTTTAAATCTATGGTTTGATTCGGAATTAAAAAATTAGAAGATATAAAACCTCCAATAATTAAACCAATAACAAAAAGCATTGCAAAATCGCGCTCTTTCCAATCTTTTTTAAAATAGTCTGATACTTTACCTGCCCCAATCATTGTACATAAAGTCTCAAAATTGGTAGATGCTCCAAAATTTTGTCCAAAATAAAAATACAAAAAGAGTGTTAACGCAATTAGTGGACCTCCTACATACCAAGCCCAAGGTTCTAAAATAAAATCCATTATAATTTTAGTTTTAAATAATTCATAATTTTTTTAGTTGCTCCAAGATTTTCTTGGATGTAATTTGAATTTATTGCTCCAGATTCTTTTCTAAAATCAGGATCTGTTTTTAATTTTAATAATACTTCAGTAAATTCTTGTTGGTTACTGATAGAAATACAACCATTTGCTGCTACTAAATCTACAGCCTCTTTAAATTTGTCGTATTTATTTCCAATAACTACAGGAATTCCAAAAGTTGCTGGCTCTAATATATTATGTAATCCTGTTTTTAAACCTCCACCAACATATGCTATATCTGCTGCTGCGTAAATTTTGGTTAAAATACCAATTGTATCTATGATAAATACTTGATAATTTGTTAAATCTTTATTTTCTTTTTTAGAATATAAAATAGTAGCTTTTTCTATTGAATTTTGCAGTTCTAAAATAGCATCAGTTTTAATATTATGAGGAGCAATAATAAATTTTTCTTCTTTAGAAGCATGGTTATTGATGTAATCTACAATCAATTCTTCATCTTGAATCCAAGAACTACCAGCAACTATTGTGTACTTATTCTCTTTAAATTCATCAATAAAATCGATAGAGTTGTCTTGTGTTAAAATTCTTGAAACTCGATCAAAACGTGTATCTCCTGCAATAGTGACATTTTTAAAATTTATACTTTCTAGTAATTTTTTAGAATTTTTATCTTGTACAAAAAAGTGATCAAAAGAATTTAATGCGTTTCTCATAAATTGACCATACCATTTAAAGAAAACTTGTTTTTCTCTAAGAATTCCAGAAATTAAAATAGTAGTACTATTTTTATTTTTGAGTTCTTTTAAGAAGTTTGGCCAAAACTCATATTTCACGAAAATTGCCATTTTTGGATTTACAATTTCTACAAACTTTTTTGCATTAGACTTAGAGTCTAAAGGCAAATAACAAATTACATCTGCTAAATTATAGTTTTTACGAATTTCGTAACCAGAAGGAGAAAAAAAGGTAACTAATATTTTATAATTTTTGTAATTGTTTTTTACTTCTTCTATTATTGGCCTTGCTTGCTCAAATTCTCCTAAAGATGCTGCATGAAACCAAATTGTATTTTGATTTCTTAATACTTCTATTTGTTTAAAGACCTCTTTTCTTCCATCTACAAAAAGCTTTATTTTATTATTAAATAAAGCCACAATCCTTAAAAGAATTGATACTTTAAAAACTATAAGATTGTAGAGAAATTTCATAAATGTAAAAGTACAAATTAGCCCTAAATTAATGGCACAAAAAAACGCTCAAACATTGTTTGAGCGTTTATATTATATAATCTTTGTATTTCTTAAGCCTCAAATGGAGTCACAGAAACATAAGATTTATTATCTCTTTTCTTTTGGAATTCTACAATACCATCAACTTTAGCATGTAAAGTATGATCTTTACCCATGTAAACATTTTCACCTGGGTTGTGAGCAGTTCCTCTTTGACGAACAATAATGTTTCCTGCAATTGCAGCTTGTCCTCCAAATATTTTAACACCTAAACGTTTCGATTCTGATTCTCTACCGTTTTTTGAGCTACCAACTCCTTTTTTATGTGCCATGATATAATGGTTTTAAAGTTTTTAATTATTTAGATAAAGCTTCTATTAATTCTGCTTTCTTTAAAGAAGTGTATCCAGTGATACCTTTTTCTTTAGCTACAGCTTTTAATTCTGCAACAGTCATAGAACTGTAATCTGCAGAAGCTTCTTTTACCTCAGCTTTTGGTGCTTCTTCTTTTTTTGGTGCTGCTTTTTTAGCAGTTTTCTTAGCACCTGAAGCAGCAATAGATTCTATTTGAATCTCGCTTAAATACTGTCTGTGTCCGTTTTTCTTTCTGTATCCTTTTCTTCTTTTCTTTTTGAAAACGATAACTTTATCACCTTTTAAGTGACTTAAAATCTGAGCTGTTACTGAAGCTCCTTCTATAGCTGGGGCGCCAATAGTTACATTTCCATTATCATCAGTTAAAAGAACGTTATCAAAAGTTACTTTTGATCCTTCTTCACCTTGTAAACGGTTAACATAAACCTTTTGGTCTTTTGCTACTTTAAACTGCTGCCCTGCTATCTCTACGATTGCGTACATACTATTTGTTTTGCGTATTTATACTATTTACTTGCATTTTGTTCTTTAAAATGCGGATGCAAATATACATCTTTTTTAATAGTTAACAACATCATCTCTAATAAATTAATTTTAACTTTTTTATAAGTAAAATGATAGTGTTTTTCTGTGTAATAACTAGAAGCTTTCTTATTTTTGAGAAACGTAAATTCATGCAATTATTTTGTAACAAATATTTGCTGTTTGCGTCAGATAGTATCGAAATTTATAAATTAAATAAAAACTAATGAAGAAAAGTATTTTATCTCTAGCTTCTGTTATGCTTTTTGCTTTTGCAGCAAATGCACAGAAAGTTGAGTTTGAAGAGTATGACTTAAAGAATGGATTGCATGTAATTTTACATCAAGATAATTCTGCACCTGTTGTTACAGTTAATGTTATGTATCATGTAGGAGCAAAAGATGAAGAAAATGGAAAAACTGGTATGGCCCATTTTTATGAACACCTATTATTTACTGGAACAAAAAATATAGAAAGAGGTAAGTGGAGTGAAATACAGTCTGCAAGAGGTGGTACTGGAAATGCTAGTACAGACTGGGATAGAACAAACTACTACCAAACTTACCCTTCTAATGAATTAAAGTTAGCTTTATGGATGGAATCTGAGCGTATGCTACATCCTATTATTGATCAAAAAGCTGTAGATACTCAAAATGAAGTTGTAAAAGAAGAAAAGCGTCAACGAATGGATAATGCTCCTTATGGAAAAGTTATTTATGGAGATGTTTACAACGAAATTTTTGATAAGCATAATTATGGTAGACCAATGATTGGTTATATTAAAGATTTAGATGCTGCAAAACTAGAAGAGTTTCAAGCTTTTTATAATAAATGGTACATGCCAAACAATGCTGTTTTAGTGGTTGCTGGTGATTTTGATAAAGCTGAAGCTAAGACTTGGGTAAAAGATTATTTTGCTTCTATTCCTAAAAGAGAAGCTCCAAAAAGAGAAAAAATTGTTGAACCAGTTAGAACGAAAGAAAAAAGAGTAAAAGTTTATGACGCTAATATTCAATTACCTTTAGTGGGTATGGGCTTTATAACTCCTTCTTTTAAAGAAAGAGATGCTAAAGTTTTAGATGTTATTTCAACTATTTTAAGTAATGGTAAAAGTTCTAGATTATATAAAAAATTAGTTGACGATAAAAAAATGGCTTTACAAGCATTTTCTTTTTCTAGACCTTTAGAAGATTACAGTGTTTATTTAATTGGTTCTATATTGGCTCAAGGTGCTGATAAAGACGAATTAATAAAAGAAATTGATGACGAAATTGTAAAATTACAGACAGAATTAATTTCTGATGAAGACTTACAAAAAGTAAGAAATAAATTCGAAAATCAGTTTGTTGCTTCTAACTCTAATGTACAAGGAATTGCTGCTACTTTAGCAAGAGAATACTTATTAGGTGGAGATACAAATAGAATTAATAACGAATTAGATATTATTAACTCTATCACTAAAGAAGAAATTAGAGAGGCTGCTAAAAAATATTTAGCAAAAAACAAACGTGTTGTTATGGATTACTTACCAGAATCTCAAAAAAAATAATCAATCTAAAAGAAGAATAATGAAAACGAAGATATATTCAATGATAACCTTACTGTTCTTAGCAGTAAGTATTTCTGCTCAAATTGATAGAACTAAGATGCCAGAATCTGGTACTGCTCCAAAAATAAATATTGGAACACCTAAGAAATTTACATTAAAAAACGGACTACAAGTTTTAGTAGTAGAAAACCATAAATTACCTAGAGTATCTGTTACTTTAAATATAGATAACCCTCCAATGGCTGAAGGTGACAAGAAAGGAGTTTCAGGTTTTGTAGGAGGCTTATTAGGTACAGGTTCTACAACAATCTCTAAAGAAGAATTTGATAAAGAAGTAGACTATTTAGGTGCTAATATTGGTTTTGGTTCTGAAAGTGCTTTTGCAAGTTCTCTTTCTAAATATTTTCCAAGAGTTTTAGAATTAATGGCAGATGCTGCTTTTAATCCTGTGTTTTCTAAAGAAGAATTTGATAAGCAAATGAAACAATCTTTAGATGGAATTAAAAACTCAGAAAATAGTGTATCTGCAATTGCTGGTAGAGTTGATAGATTATTAACCTATGGTAAAGATCATCCTTTTGGAGAATTCACATCAGAAGAAACTTTAAAAAATATTTCTCTAGATGACGTTAAAAATTACTACAATAAAGTATTTAAACCTAATAATGCTTATTTAGTGGTTATAGGTGATGTAAACTACAAAAAAGTAAAAAAGCAAATAACTAAGTTATTTAGTGGCTGGGAAAAAGGTGAAATGCAAACTCAAGCTTTACCTGAAGGTACAAACCCAGAAACTGCAGAAATTAACTTTATAAATATGCCTAATGCTGTACAATCTGAAGTTGCTATAATCAATACTGTTGATTTAGATATGAAAGATAAAGATTACTATGCAGTATTACTTGCAAACCAAATTTTAGGTGGTGGTGGTACAGGTAGATTGTATAAAAATTTACGTGAAGACAAAGGATATACTTATGGGGCTTATTCAAGTGTTGGTGCAAGTAGATATGCATCACGTTTTAAAGCTTCTGCATCTGTAAGAAATATGGTTACAGATAGTGCAGTAGTAGAATTTATGAAAGAAATAAATACTATTCGTTATAAGAAAGCTACACAAGAAGAATTAGATATTGCAAAAGCAAAATACGTAGGTAATTTTGTAAGAAACGTACAGAATCCTGGTACTGTTGCAAGTTATGCAATAAGTATTTTACAAAATGATTTACCTAAAGATTATTACGAAAACTACCTTAAAAACATAAACGCAGTTACACTAGATGATGTACAAAATGCTGCAATTAAATATTTTAAAGGTAATAAAGCAAGAATTGTTATTACAGGTAAAGCTATTGACGTACTTAAGAATCTTGAAAAAACAGATTACGTAATTAAGTATTTTGATAAAGAAGGTAACCCAACTGAAAAACCAGAAATGACATTACCAATACCTGAAGGTGTTACTGCTGCAACTGTTGTAGATAAATACTTTGAAGCAATTGGAGGTAAAGATAAAGTATTAGCTGTTACATCTACAATGATGACAGCAAATGCAACTATACAAGGTACACCTATTGTACTTACTTCTAAAGCTGCTGCACCAAACAAAACATCTCAAATAATATCTGTTATGGGTAATGTGATGTCTAAAACTGTTTTTGATGGTGAGCAAGGTTACCAAGAAGCAAGAGGTCAAAAAATGAACTTACCTGTATCTCAAATAGAAAAGGCTAAAAAGAACATGGCTCCTTTTAGTGATTTAGCTTATAAAAATGGGTTATTAGATAGAATTGAACCTATTGATGGTAAAAACTTTTACGTAATTAAATTTGATGATGTAGAAGTATTCTATGATTATGAAACTGGTTTAAAAGCAAAAGAAGTTAGAACTGCAAAAGGTCCTCAAGGTGAAGTTAAAATACCAACAACTTACTCAAACTATAAAGTAGTAGATGGTATATTATTTCCTTATGAAATTGGTCAAAAAATGGGACCTATGGATTTAAAATTCGAAGTAAAAGAAATTAAAATTAATTCTGATGTAACAGATGAAGATTTTAAATAATTTCTAATTTTAGTATAAAATAAAAAAGTCAAAACTTAATGTTTTGGCTTTTTTTATTTTTATAAATTACTTAGACTTGTTAAGTAAATAAACACCTAATAAAATTATAAGACCTGCAAACAATTGAGTAATACTTAATTCTTCACCATCTAAAATACCCCAAAAAACCGCTACAATTGGTATTAAATAAGTAACAGAAGATGCAAATATAGGTGTAGCCAAATGCACCATTTTATTGTAAAAAACTTTAGCAATGCCAGTCCCAAAAATAGCTAATACAGTTATATAACCTAATGAAGCTAAATTATTTGAATCCGTAAAAGAAAAATCAGTAAAGAAACCAGTACTTATTAAAACAATTAAAGCAGGTATTATTAATAATAAAAAATTACCTGTTACAATACTTAACGCACTTAAATCATTCAAATATCTTTTTACAATATTTACATTAAGTGCATAACCAATAGATGCTAAAACTACTAATAAAGAAAACCAATAATTTTGATTAGGGTTTAAATCTGCACCTTTTAAAATTAAAATAACAGTACCTATTAGACCTATAGCAATACCAATAAATTGTCGTTTTTTAAAACTTGCTCCAAAAATTAAAATTCCAAAAATAAAAGTATTAAAAGGTGTGAGCGAGTTTAAAATAGAAGCAATAGAACTATCTATACCATTTACTGCATAAGCAAATAAAAAGACAGGAAAAAATGTACCTAATAAAGAAGTAGTAACAATATGTTTGTAATGTTTCTTTTTAATTTTTTTGAGGCTTTTAAAACTAATTGATAACAAGAAGAAACCTGCAATTAGCATTCTTAAAGCTCCAACTTGAATAGGAGTTAAACCTAAAAGTGCTTTTTTAATTAAAATAAAAGAACTACCCCAAACTAATGAAAGTAATATTAAATAAAACCACTTTTTTTGATGGTTGGTCATAATTTGCTGTATATAATGCAAAAATCCGATAAATATTCCGTTTCTATTTTGATTATTAATAAATTTGTACAATAATTAAATTATAAAATCTAATGAGCTTAAAAAAAACCATAGTTGCATCTCTATTATTTTGTTTTGTTTTAGTAGGATGTAAAACAGAAGAGAAAAAAGAATTAAAAAAAGAAAATGTCTCTTTAGCCATTTCTGGTATGACATGTGAAATAGGTTGTGCAAAAACCATACAATCTAAATTATCTAAAAAAGAAGGCGTAATAGATGCTAAAGTTATTTTTACAGATAGTATTGCCAATATTGAGTTTGATGCAAATACTGTAACTAAAAAAGAATTAATTGCTTTTGTAGATGGAATTGCAGGAGGAGATTTATACAAAGCATCAGAAACTACTAAAAAAACTCATGAATGCACTAAAGAATGTAAAGAAAAGTGTGAATTAAAAGAAGGTAAAAAAGAATGCAAAGAAAATTGTACAATGGCTTGTTGTAAAGACAAAAAAGCTTAATCAAAGTTTATCAAATAAAAAAAGCAGGCTTAACAGCCTGCTTTTTTTATTTAGTAATAATATCTTACTTTCTAGTCCAATTTGCTCCCCAAGTAGCATAATCAGTACCAGTTAATGTATTATCTTCTGTGTAGAAATCTGCATCAGTAAAAGTAGATCCAGTATCGTTTTTCAACTTAACATTAACATCAGCAAAAATTACTGAGTTTACATTTAAATCACCACTTAATACTCCAGCACCTGTTGGATTATCTCCTTGGTCTCCATCTAAATCAAAACCTTCGTTAAATCCTTCTATCCAAACATTAGTAAATATACCTTGAGTACCAGCTCTTAAACGAATTGCTTCATTACCTGTTCCAGAACCTAAGCCAATAATTGTTAAATTTGTTACAGTTGGTTTAGAGAAATATTTAGGATTAGAATTGTTACCTATGTCTGTATTGTACCCATCAGCTTCAATACCTTTATCATGATCTGGACCATGCTTTACATATGCATCAGTAATTGTACCTGTGTAACCTTCTGTCCAATCAATAGAATCATCTTGAGCATTAACAACAGAAACATTGCTTACATTTACTGTACCTCCAAAAAACTCAACACCATCGTCATTACCTTCAAACATTTGTATATACTCTACAACAGTTTTATTTCCAACTCCATAAAAAGAGAAACCATTATTTTCTGATTGACCATCTGCTTTACCTCCTGAATATTCAACTCTTACATAACGTAAAATACCAGAATTATCATCAGCTGCAGTACCACCATAAGGTAGGTTAGCAATTTCTGAAGTAGAAGTTGATGTACCTGAAACAGAGTTTATAGGAGCTTTACCTAAGATAATCAGTCCTCCCCAATCACCAGCATTTGCTGTTGTTGCAGAAGAAGTAAAAATAATTGGCTGAGATGAAGTACCTTCTGCCATAATTTTTGCACCTTGAGCAATAGCTAAATACACATCTGCACCAGTTGCAGAAGCCTTAATAACAGTACCTGCAGGGATAGTTAAAGTTGTACCTGTCTCAAAAATTGTAGGACCAGTTAAAATATATTCTTTTGTTGCATCTAAAGTTAAATCTGTTGTGTAATTACCATTAATTTCGATAGCATTACCAGTTGTTGGAGTTCCTCCATTACCATCTATGTTAATTACAATATCAGAAGTTCCATCTTCTCCACAAGAAGAGAATAACAATACTGATAAAAATACTATTGATAAAATTTTAGTTTTCATTTTTTTTAATTTTATAATGTTTCGTTTAATTTAGTTTTTATTAAAAATTATATTTGAAGCTTAAGCTTATATTCATTCCTATTTGAAATTCTGACAAAGTAACATCGCCAATTGGTGTCCCTTCTCTTACTCTAGTAATATTTGGATCTAATAAGTTTTGTGCTTTTAAATTTAGTTCTGTGTTTTCTCCAAATTTATTTTTCCAAATAAAATCTAAAGTTGGTACACCTTTTTCTATGATATTACCAATTTGACCAGAACCTAAAGCGTCTATTCTGTCTGAGAAATAAGAAAATACTAATGAAGCTACAGGTTTGTAGTTTTCCCACTTTGTAGGGCTATAATTTATATTTGCATTCATTAAAAATGGAGATGCACCTTGTAATTGATCTGTAGGCCTGTTAAAAGAAGTATCAAATAATTGACCATCAATATTACTATACAAATCTTGCTCAGTGTGCATATAGGTTACATTAAACCCTGCTGATAATTGAGTATCATCATCTTCATTTTTAATTAAGTTTTTTCTAGCTTCAAGTTCAAAACCTAATATTCTTGCATTATCTCCAGTTCTAAAATAACGTTGTGTACCAGTTGCATCATTAGCTATTACTAAGTTTACTGGGTTATTTATTTGTTTCGCAAACATACTTACAGAGAATAATTCATCTCTGGTCATAAACCATTCGTATTTAAAATCAATGTTAAATACTTTAGAAAAAGATGGGTCATTTAGTAAGTCTGGGTTACCACCTATTCTCTGCCCAACTGCTTCGTAAACAAATGGTGCAACTTCTTTAAATTCTGGTACAGAAACAGATTTACTAAATGTAAAACGTAAGTTTTGGTTTTCTTTTAAAGCGTATTTTATATTTAAACTTGGTAAGAAAAAAGTTTCTGTTGCTTCTCTAAATCTTGGATCATTTGGATTGATATTAATTACATCATAATTAATTTCTTGATTAAATGCCTCTAATCGAATACCAGGTACAAAACTCCATTTTTCATTTAAGTTGTATACAGCAGAAACATAACCAGCATTAACTTTTAATTCTCCAGTGTAGGTGTTTTCATTTGCTCCAGGAAAATTAGTTGTTGGCAAATTACCAGGTGATAATGAGTTAAAAACTTCTGTATTATATAATCTTCCAAAATTTTGTAAATTAAAAACTGCATCTAAGTTAGTGATATCATCTACCTCTAATCTTGGAGTTAAAAAGTCATAACCATATCTAATATTTTCAAATTCACGAGTTTTAACTCTTCCATTATAACCATAGTTTAATGTTAATTTATCTGATACAATGTGAGCTAAATTAATTCTGCTATTTGTTTCTCTATCAATAATTTTTTGAAAATATCTTTGATTATCAAAAACTGTATTGCTAAAAAACGAAGGCTTTGTGTTTGGATCATTATCTAATGCAAACTGATAGTTCTCGAAACTAAATCTTCTTCTATCAGGTTCGTGTGCAAAAACATTGTTATAACCAACTCCCCAAGTTAATTGAAACTTGGCTTCTTCTTCATCTAGATTGTAAAATTTATGTTCTCCCATTAATTGGTTAACAAAAATTAAATCTTGATTAAATTGGATGTTTTGTTGAAAAAATCCTCTATCTGTATCTATAAAAGCATCTCTGTTTCTACCTAAACCTTCTGTTCCATAAAATCCAGCCATATCTGATGAACTATTTAGAAACATTGAGAAATACTTTAATTTATTATTGTCATTTATTTTATAAATGGCATTACCCATAACTGTAGTAGCAGTTGTATACTCAAACTCCTGAGAATTAGGGTACTCAATTTTAAAAACATTAGGATAATCTACTAATGGACCTTCTCTAAATTGATAAGAATTTTGAAATGAAGCTGTACCATATAAACTTAACCTTGAATCATCTTTAAAATCAAAAGATTTACCACCAGTTAAACTTAGATTTAAATTAATAGGAGCTCCTCCATTTTCTGGATCTACTCCATGAGATAAAATAACAGCAAATGGGTTATGCTCATATCTTCTATAAAAACCAACTTGACCTGTACCTTCACTCTTTTTAAAAGTTTTTCCTGCTGCTCTTGTATTTATTCCTGTGCCTACAGAAACATCAAAAAAACCATCTCCTTTATATTCTTTAGATATTATATTAACATTACCAGCTGCAAAATCTGCATAAAATTCAGGTGAATACGCTTTACTGATTGAAACACTCTGAATAACGTCAGAAGGGAATAAAGAAAGATCTATATTCTTTTTATTTACATTATTAGAAGGTAATGATAAACCATTTAAAGTAGTGTTTAAATACCTATCTCCTAAACCTCTTACATAAACATTACTAGATCCTTCTTGTTTAGAAACACCCGATATTTTTGATACTGCTCCTGCTGCATCACTAACTCCTTTCTCTGCTAATTCTTGTGCTCCAATACTTTCTTTAATTACAGTTGCTTTCTTTTGTTCTAATAATAAAGCACTCTTCTTTTCTTTACTTGTAGTAGATTTAACAACTACTTCCTCTAAAGAAACGCCTTCCTCTGCAGACATTTCTTGATTAATAGTAATCGTTTCTCCTTTTTTAATACTAAAAGGTTTCTCAACAGATTTATATCCTAAAAAACTAAATACAATAACATAGTCTCCTTCTGGAACTTTTAAAATATATTTACCATCAAAATCTGTAGTTGTTCCAATTGTGGTGCCTTTTACAATAATATTTGCAAAAGGCAATGGTTCGTTATTAACCTCTTTGTCTGTTAAAGTACCAGTAACAGTTCCTTTTCCTTGTCCTAAAATAATTTGACTTATTACTAAAAAAGATATAAATAAAATTTTCTTCATTTCTGTTTTATAATTTCTATGCAAAATTGATTCATAATTGTAAACTCTGTGTTAGCTCATAATTACGTTTGTATTATTCTACTATTAATTAAATGTTAATTGATGATAGATTGTTAATCCTTATTTAATCTATAATAAACATAAGTTTTACATCTAAATATGATATTTGTAAATATCTTCTTAGAAGGTATGTCATCATAAAAATTAGTTTTTGTCAACTCTTTTTTTAGTGACAAACTGCCTTTGGCCAAGGCAGTTTTTTTATCTTAATATTCTAATAACATTAGTTTAACATTATTGTCAGTTATTTGCAGCGACAAAAACTAATAATTATGAATTTAAAATCAATACTTACACTTGTAAGTTTGGTTGTTTTAATGAGTGTATCTGCTCAAAAAACAAAAGCTCCTAAATTTGGGAAAGGATTATTTAACTTAGTAGGAAAAGACAGTACTTTTACGATGAAAGTTGGCATGCGTTTTCAAACGCTTACAACATTTGGCTGGGATGTAAACAACGGCCTATCTAACTCTTCTTCTAACATGTTAATAAGAAGATCTCGTTTAAAATTTGATGGTTGGGCATTTAGTCCTAAATTAAAATATAAATTAGAGTTAGGATTATCTAACAGAGACAAATCAGGAGGTTCTTATTTTACCCACAATTCATCAAGACAAATTATGGATGCTGTTTTAAAGTGGAATTTTTCTGGTAATTGGGTTCTTTGGATGGGACAAACAAAATTACCTGGTAACAGAGAACGTGTTATTTCTTCAGGAGATTTACAAATGGTAGATCGTTCTTTATTAAACAGCAGATTTAATATAGACAGAGATATAGGTTTTCAATTAAGGCATAAATTTAAATTTTCTAAAAACTTTTTAATTAAGCAAATATATTCAATTTCACAAGGTGAAGGTAGAAATGTAACTAGAGGCAACTTAGGTGGGTACCAATATACAGCAAGAATAGAATTGTTTCCTTTTGGAGATTTTTCAGGTAAAGGGGATTACAAAGGAAGTGATTTAAAGTTTGAACCTAAACCAAAACTATCTTTAGCTTTTAATTATGATTTTAATAATAATGCTTCAAGAAATAGAAGTAATATGGGTTCTTATATGTTTATTAATGGTACTTCAGAAGGTTCTAGTGCAGAATTATATCAAACAAATATTTCTACTTTATTTATAGATGCAATGTATAAGCATAAAGGTTTTTCTTTTATGGGAGAATATGCTTATAGAGATGCTGCGGATCCTATAGCAAAGAATTCTGATGGCACTTTAACAGGAGATATAGTACAAGTTGGTAATGGTTTAAATTTACAAACTGGTTATTTATTATCTAAAACATTAGAGGTTTCAGCAAGGTATACTAACATTACATTAGATGAAAACATTACTGGTAAAGGTGCTGAAAATCAATATACTTTAGGACTATCTAAATATATCATTGGCCATAAATTAAAAGTACAAACTGATTTAAGTTATACAGATATTGGTTTTAAATCAAATCAATTAATGTATAGATTTCAGGTAGATATTCATTTTTAATCAAAAAATAACATAACATAAACGTAACATATGCTGTTATTTATGTTTTTACTTTTGTATCATAATTAATTAAACTTTATAAAATGGGAGATCCATATATTTTAATGTTAGTTGCTTTAGCTGTATTAGCTGTAGTAGATTTAGTTGTGGGTGTTAGTAATGATGCTGTAAACTTTTTAAACTCTGCAATTGGTTCTAAAGCAATTTCTGTAAAAAACATCATGATTATTGCAAGTATTGGTGTTTTTATGGGTGCTGTTACTTCTAGCGGTATGATGGAAGTTGCTCGTAAAGGAATCTTTAATCCTAACATGTTTATGTTTCAAGACATCATGTTTATTTTTATGGCAGTAATGATTACTGATATTCTACTTTTAGATATATTTAATTCATTAGGAATGCCAACCTCTACAACAGTATCTATTGTATTTGAATTACTAGGAGCAGCTGTTTGTATTTCTTTAATTAAAATATCCTCAAATGATGCTCAATCTTTAAATGATATTTGGAATTATATTAACCATAAAAAAGCTATTCAGATTATAAATGGAATACTACTTTCTGTAGTGGTTGCTTTTTCTGTAGGTGCAATTGTTCAATTTATTTCCAGATTAATCTATTCTTTTAATTTTGAAAAAAGAGCTACTTATATTAATGCTTTATTTGGTGGTTTTGCAATAACAGCAATTACTTATTTTATCATTATAAAAGGATTGAAAGGAACACCTTTTTATAAAGATGTAAAACATTTAATAGAAGGGAACACATTATTAATTATTGCTGGAAGTTTTGTGGCTTGGTCTATTATTTCTCAAGTTTTAATAAAGGCTTTTAAAATTAATATTTTAAAATTAATTATTGGTATTGGAACCTTTTCTTTAGCAATGGCTTTTTCTGGTAATGATTTAGTAAATTTTGTTGGTGTTCCAATTGCAGCTTGGAATTCTTATGAAGCTTGGAACGTTTCTGGTATGGCACCTGATGCATTTTCTATGGGAGTTTTATCTAAAAAAGTACCTTCTAACGTTTGGCTACTTTTACTTGCTGGTGCAATTATGGTAATTACTTTATGGACATCTAGTAAAGCTCAAAATGTAATAAAAACTGGTATTGATTTATCTAGACAAGGAGAAGGACATGAAAAGTTTCAACCAAACTTTTTATCTAGAATAGTAGTTAGAGCAGCAATGACAATTAATAGTGGTATTAGTTATGTACTTCCTAAATCTACAATAGAATTCGTAGATTCTAAATTTCAAAAACCAGTTATAGAGTTACCAAAAGATAAAACTTATGAATTGCCTGCTTTTGACTTAATAAGAGCTTCTGTTAACTTAATTGTTGCTGGTATATTAATATCAATTGCAACTTCTATGAAATTACCTTTATCTACAACATATGTAACCTTTATGGTAGCAATGGGTACTTCTCTAGCAGATAGAGCTTGGGGTCGTGAAAGTGCAGTATATAGAGTTGCAGGAGTAATAAACGTAATTGGTGGTTGGTTTTTAACTGCAATCACAGCATTTTTAGCAGCTGCTTTAGTTGCTTACTTAATTAGTTGGGACAAAGTAATGATTCCTATTTTATTAGCTGTAGTGGCTCTCTTAATTGGAAGAAATACATTAATTCACAGAAAAAAAACTAAAGAAGTTAAGAAAAGAGAATTTATCAAAAGAGCAGATTTAATTACTATAAATGGCGTAATTGAAGAAAGTTCTGATCATATTTCTGGTGTTGCAACTCGTGTAAATAAATTATACACACACGTTGTAAATGATTTAGCTAACCACGATTTAAATAAATTACGTAAAACTGATAAACATGTAGCTAAACTTAATGATGAAATTGATGGTTTAAAAGATGGTGTATTCTATTTTATAAAATCTTTAGATGAAACATCTGTACAAGCTAGTAAGTTTTATGTAGAAGTATTAGGTTATTTGCAAGATGTAGCACAATCAATCAGTTTTATTTCTAGAGCAAGTTTTAAACACGTTAACAATAATCATAAAAACTTAAAGAAAGATCAAATTAAAGATTTAAAACAAATCAATAATCAATTGACAATTATTTTAGATAATGTAAGTGATGTGTTTACAAAAAGGGACTTTAACAACTTAAATATTATTTTAGAAGAAAAAAGAACTTTATCCAATGATGTTTCTGCTTCTATAGAAAAGCAAGTTGCTAGAATTAGAACTGATGAATCAAGCCCAAAAAATACTACATTATATTTCAGTATTTTATTAGAAACTAAAGATTTAATTAAATCTTTAACTAGTATTTTAGAAACTTATGAAGAGTTTTATTTAAGTACTAAATAATAACTTTACTAATTTTATAATTTAAACCACAGAGAAATCTGTGGTTTTTTTTAAAACCAAAATCCAAGATTAAAAAGCCAGTAATTTTCTTTTGTGTCTGGAGACCAAGAATACTTTAATTCTATTGGCCCTAATAAAGAATTAAAACTGTAACCTAAAGCATAACCAGAAAGTACGTTGCTAAATAATTCTGTATTTTTAAATACATTATCTTCTACTCTAGCATAGTTAGCTATGAATAATGCATAATGATTGTCTGAAAATTGATATCTTAAATTAAATTCAGATTTTATAAAGGATTTATCTGAAAGTTCTGCAAAATCATAACCATATAATGAAACAAAAGTATTTATGTAGTTTTGATTGTAGCTTCCTAAATAAAAATTAAATATTTCTGAGCTTGGATTATCTAAAGTAAAACCAGCTTCATTAGTTAGCTGAAAAGTGAGCTTATCCCAAAAAGTTGTAGCAAAACCTATGGTGCCTTTAGTTTGTGCAAACTTTTTAAAATCGTTATTAAAATCAGTTGAATTTAAAAACCACTTAATTCCTAAGTCTGCATAAAACCCCTTTTCTACAAAATATTTTTTATCATATATGTCTAACTTTAAATATCCATATGTACTATAATAGGTACTTTTATCTAGAATAGTTTCTTCGTTATTATTAAGAATAGTTGGTGTTGTTATTTTTAAATATTTATGCTCTACACCCAAACCAATAGCAAATTTTCTACTAAAAGTAGTCTGTACAAATAACTGATTGGTAAAGTCTGTATAGCTTAAGTTTATATTACTAATATTTGGCTGATTTATAGCAGATAAATTAAACTTTGCATTGTCTCTAAAATGATTATATCTTGAGTTTAAGCCATAACTAAAATAGAAACCATTATCTACAAAGTAATTTAAATTATACCTGATATTATCACCTAAAATTAAATCTAGAGACAATAAATCATTATTTATAAGTAAATGCTTTTGTCTGTAATTTGCAAGTATACTAGACTTATATAGTAAATCGTAATGTGCCCCTAAACTTATAGAAGCATTTTCATTTGATTCTTTTAATAAAAATTCTAATGTATACGATTGCTTAGAAGTATCCTTACTAATTAATTTATAATTTATCTTATCATAATTTTTGGTTGATAATAATAATTGAATTCTTTTAGAAATTTGTTGTCTAGATAAACTATCGCCTTCTTTTATATTCAATTTTCCTAAAACGTATGCTCTTGTATAATTGTTAGAGCCATTTATATTAATTTTTGAGATATACTTTTTAGATATATCTATTGTATGCTCTTTTCTTTTCTTTTTAATAATTTGTTTTGATGCAATTTCTTTAAAAACTTCTTCGAACTCTTTTGCTTTGGTGTACCCTTTTTCTATGATTTCATTTTTCTTATCAAAATCTACCACATTAAATTCGAATATATCTGGATGAATATACACATCTAACTTTTCTTTTTCTTCATCACTATTATTATACATTTGATAACTAACAATCTGATTTAAAATAGCTATTACAGATGTTAATTTTTCTTTTTCAAACAATCTACCTTCTACATCTACACCAATTAAAATATCTATACCTTTTGCTTTCATTATAGATACAGGAAAATTATTAGCAATACCTCCATCTACAAGTAATTTACCATTAATTTCTACAGGATTTAGTAATGTTGGAAATGATCCACTTGCTCTTAATGCTAAAGGTAAAGAGCCTTTTTCTAATAACATTTGACCTCCATTTTCTACATCTGTTGCAATACAGAAAAAAGGAATTGGAAGTTTAGAAAAGTCATTTAAGCCTTCTGTAGAATGTAATAATTCATATAAAAGATTTAGAATATTTTGACCTCTTGAAACTCCTTTAGGCAAACCTATTTTTCCATCTGTAACTGGTAATGTTAAGTTTGTTTTTTCGCCATATTCTTTTTCAAAAAAGGTAGAAGTACTTCTAGGTAATTCATCTCTTAAAAGCGGAATAAAATCTGTTCTTTTTACAATTTCTTCTATTTGGTTTGCAGAATAACCAGCAGCATATAAACCACCAATTATTGCACCCATACTTGTTCCTCCAATATAATCTAACTGAATTCCTGCTTTGTCAATTTCTTTTAATATACCAATATGAGCAAAGCCTTTTGCGCCTCCTCCACTTAAAATTAAACCTACTTTGGGTTGTTTTTTTTGAGAAAATAGAGTGCTAGAAACTATTAAAAAGTATAAAAACCATTTCTTTTTCATTATTGGGGTGTGTGATAAAATTCAAATATTTGAATGGCTCTTGAGTTACCCACAACTTCTTTCAATTCTTCTAAAGATGCATTTTTAACTCTCTTAGCCGATTTAAATTTACGTAATAAAGTTGTAATAGTCTGTTTACCAATATTTGGAATTTGCTCCAGCTCAGATTGTATAGCACTTTTACTTCTTTTATTTCTGTGAAATGTAATACCAAATCTATGTGCCTCATTTCTAAGATGCTGAATTATCTTTAAAGTTTCAGATTTTTTATCAATATATAAAGGTACTTTGTCTCCTGGATAATAAATTTCTTCTAACCTTTTGGCTATCCCTATAATAGCTATTTTCCCTCTTAAACCTAATAGATCTAAACTTTTTAAAGCAGATGATAATTGTCCTTTACCTCCATCAATAACAATTAATTGTGGTAATGGTTCATCTTCAGATAATAATCGTTTATATCGTCTATAAACTACCTCTTCCATAGATGCAAAATCATCTGGCCCTTCAACAGTTTTTATATTGTAATGTCTATATTCTTTTTTACTTGGTTTACCATCTTTAAAAACCACACAAGCAGCAACTGGATTAGTACCTTGAATATTAGAATTGTCAAAACACTCAATGTGTCTTGGCTCTTTAGAAAGTCTTAAATCTGCTTTCATTTGAGCCATAATACGTTTTACATGTCTATCTGGATCTACAATTTTAATTTGTTTAAATTGTTCTTGCCTAAAATATTTAGCATTACGTTCTGAGAGTTCTACTATACGTTTTTTATCTCCTAATTTAGGAATCGTAACTTTTATATTTTCTCCAACATCAACTTTAAAAGGAACATATATTTCTGGTGATGTTGAATTAAATCTTTGTCTTATTTCTACTATAAAAAGTTCTAATAATTCTTGATCTGTTTCGTCTAATTTTTTCTTTATTTCTGTAGTATGAGACTGTATTATAGATCCGTTTGAGAGTTTTAAAAAGTTGGCATATCCATGAGTTTCATCACTTATAATAGAAAAAACATCTACGTTGTTTATAGTAGGATTTACGACTGTACTTTTAGCTTGATAATTACTTAATCTATCTAATTTTTCTTTTATTTTTTGAGCTTTTTCAAACTCCATTTTTTCAGCAAAACCCATCATTAAAGAGGTTAAGCTTTCTAAACTTTCTTTAAAGTTTCCCTTAATTATATTTCGAATTTCTTTTATTGAATTGTTATAATGGGCCTCTGTTTCTAAACCTTCACAAGGTCCTAGGCAATTGCCTAAATGATATTCTAAGCATACTTTATATTTACCTGTATTTACTTTTTCTCTACTTAAATCGTACTTGCAAGTTCTTAATGTATATAATTCTTTAATTAAATCTAAAAGTGCTTTTATTGTTTTTACTGAAGTATAAGGTCCAAAATATTCTGATCCATCTTTAATGACTCTTCTTGTCATAAAAACTCTTGGAAAACGTTCTTTTTTTATACAAATCCAAGGATAGCTTTTATCGTCTTTTAATAATACATTGTACTTTGGTTTGTATTTTTTTATAAGGTTATTTTCTAAAAGTAACGCATCTGTTTCAGTCTTTACAACAATGTGTTTTATCGTTTTAATATTTTTAACTAGTACTCTAGTTTTTCCACTATCATGATTTTTTGTAAAGTAAGAATTAACTCTTTTCTTAATGTTTTTTGCTTTACCTACATAAATTATAGTGTTTTCTTTATCTAAGTATTGATAAACTCCAGGAGAATCAGGTAATGTTTTTAATTGAAGTTCTAAAGCATCTGTCATACTTCAAAAATACAGTTTTTTTATAGTAAATATTAATCTATGGGTTGTTGATAATTGTCAAAAAAATTAGTGTTTGTTTTATCTACTACTTGCCAACCATAAACTGCTGAAAGTTGGTAAATTTTAGAAATCTCTTCAAAAAAACGAGTTTTTGCCTCTTTTTTTAAAGCTGATAACTCTATTGTATTTTTAATCTTTTCAATACTTTTTTGGTTGATTTTATTTAATTCTTCTTTAGAAAAAGAATTAAATTGACTTTGCTGTAAATCGAAATACTTAACATTTGGTGAAATATTGATTTCTTCTTTTGGTATATTGTTGATATATATTTTTTTGGCTATTGAATCTATTTGAATATCTAGTTTAGATAAATCGTAACCAACCTCAACGTTTGCATTAACAGAAACTATGGCTTTTTTATCGAAAGAAACCACATCATAAAAATATTTTTTAGAATCGGAATAATTATAAACTTCAGAAAAACTTGTTGAAGAAATTACGAGCTTACTCATATTTTTAATGCTGTTTACAATAACATTAATTTCTTCTTTTTCGAAATTAGTTTGGTCTTTTTGATACCAAAATTTGGCAATCAAAAAACCTAAAAGAAAAACAAGAATATATCTAGAAACTTTCAAAAAAAAACAGAACTAAAATTAGTAGCTACAAGTTACTAAAATTTAACGAGTCCCTAATTTTTCGTTTTCTAAAAAATCTGTAGGTTGATTTTTTTTCTTTTCTTCTTTTGGAAAAGCTTGTTTACTAAAAAAGAATAATAATACTACACCAATAGTAATATACGAATCTGCTGGATTAAAAATATACTGAAAAAAAGTATATGGTTCACCACCAATAAATGGAAACCAACTTGGTAATGTACCTTGCCAAATAGGAAAGTAAAACATGTCTACAACTCTACCATAAAATAACTCTCCATAAGGTTTATCTGCAAATAATGTTGCAACTTTATGGGTAGAATCGTCAAAAATTACTCCGTAAAAAACAGAGTCTATAATATTACCAACTGCTCCTGAAAAGATTAAAGCTATACCAATAATAACAGCATTATGCACTTTTTGCTTTATGGTGGTAATTAACCAATAAATAATCCCAACTACTGCTACTAATCTAAATAAAGTTAAAAATAACTTTCCATTTTTACCTCCAAATTCAAAACCCATAGCCATTCCATTATTTTCTGTAAAATGGATTCTGAACCAATCAAAAACTACTACTTCTTCACCTAAAATAAAATTTGTTTTTACATAAATTTTAATAATTTGGTCTAAAATTATAGCAATTAAAATAGTTAGTATTGCAAGGGTCTTTTTTGACATTTTAAAAATTTTGAAGTCACAAAAATAAGAATATTATTGTGTTATTGAGTAGTTATAAAAATATTAGCTTTAATAGACTGTATTTTTAGATTTTTCTTGGCATTATTCTTCATCAGTTTATATTCTTTCTTATAGGTTGTATCATTAACCTTAATTTTTCCAATATTAGAAATAACATCAATTTTAGAATCTTTTACTTTAGCATAGACATTTCCTGCATATAACCTTAACTCTGTATTTTGTTGAATGGTATTTAGTTTTACAATACCATTGTCTATAAAAATAGCTAAATTATTTTTACAGTTTTTTGTTTCTATGTCTACGTTTTCTCCAAAAACGGTAATTTTTTTTCCTTTTGGTATTTTTATTACAGCTTCTGCTCTTTGTAATCTTTTTGTTATGAATTTTCTAAAAATTACTTCTCTAGTTTCTGTTCCTTCGAAATGAAAATTAATATTAACTTCATTAGAGTTTTCTGTAATTTTTACAAGCTGATCATCATAACTTTCTGCATATAAAATAACCTCTACAATATCTTTATTTGAATTTTCTATTTTTAAATCGTCTAAACCTGTAGTATAAATATTTACTTGGTTTGTATGTATCTGAATTTGTTTTGCTACTTTTTTTTGAGAAAAAACAGCAATAGAAAATAAAATGAAAGTTATGTTGAAAATTTTTTTCATAAAAAAAGCTTCTAAAATAGAAGCTTTATAAGTTTTATATAAATTGATTATTGACGTCTTTTTGCTTCAATACTTAAAGTTGCATGAGGCACTAACTTTAAACGTTCTTTCTGAATTAATTTACCTGTAACTCTACAAATACCATAAGTACCATTTTCGATTCTTAATAATGCATTTTTTAAATCACGAATAAATTTTTCTTGTCTTATAGCTAACTGAACATTAGCTTCTTTACTCATTACATCTGAACCTTCATCAAAAGATTTAAATGATGGTGAAGTATCGTCTGTACCGTTGTTAGCGTCATTTTTGTAAGAACTTCTTAAAAGCTCTAAATCTTCTTGTGCTCTTGCTATTTTTTTATCTATTATAGCTTTAAATTCTTGTAAGTCTTGTTCTGAATATTTTAATTTTACGTCTGACATAATCCTACATTTTATCAATTAATATTTTACTTTTAATGTCGTCAAATTCTATTTCAACTCCATTATTTAATTCATCAACAAAAACCAATTCTTTGGTTAATGTTTCGCTCATAATGTAGTCTTTATTATCATTAATAGAATCTTGTAAGTTGGCATAATTAAGCACAGTTAACTTAATTTTATCTGTTACTTCTAAACCAGTGTCTTTACGAGCATTCTGTATTCTATTTACTAATTCTCTAGCAATACCTTCTTTTCGTAAATCATCTGTTATGGTTACATCTAAAGCCACAGTTAAAGCACCTTCATTAGCTACTAACCAACCTTCTATATCTTTTGATGATATTTCTACATCTTCGAGAGACAAAGTAATATTTTTTTCATTAACGTTTATAGAAATGTTTTTATCTTTTTCTATTTTGTTAATATCTTCTTGTGTAAACTTACCAACTTCTGCAGCAATAAAACGCATATCTTTCCCAAATTTTGGTCCTAAAACTTTAAAATTTGGTTTTATTTGTTTGATTAAGATGTCTGAAGCATCTTCCATCAATTGAATTTCCTTGATATTTACTTCGTGCTTAATCAAATTTGAAACTGCTAAGATTTCTTCTTTTTGCTGCTGACCATCAACAGGTATCATGATTTTTTGTAATGGCTGACGCACTTTAATCTTTTCTTTAGCTCTTAATGATAGTACTAAAGATGAGATGGTTTGTGCACTTTCCATTTTACGCTCTAATCTCTTATCTACAAAGGCTTCGTTAAATTTTGGAAATTCTGCCAAATGCACACTTTCTGAGCTTTCTTTTTGTGTTACCTTATTTAAATCTTGGTATAATCGATCCATAAAAAATGGTGCAATTGGTGCTCCAAGCTTAGCAATAATAGTCATACAAGTATAAAGTGTTTGATAAGCAGATATTTTATCTTTTTGATAATCTCCTTTCCAAAAACGTCTTCTACTTAAACGAACATACCAGTTACTTAAATATTCTTGCGTAAAATCTGATATAGCTCTAGCTGCTCTTGTTGGCTCATATTCTGCATAGAATTTATCAACTTTATTGATTAAAGTGTGTAGTTCAGATAAAATCCATCTGTCTAATTCTGGTCTTTCATTTAAAGGAATATCATCTTCTTCGTAAGAAAAACCATCAATATTAGTATATAAACTAAAGAATGAATATGTATTGTATAATGTGCCAAAAAACTTACGTTTTACTTCTTCAATCCCTTCTAAATCAAACTTTAAATTATCCCAAGGATTTGCATTAGAAATCATATACCATCTTGTAGCATCTGCTCCATAAGTAGATAATGTTGTAAATGGATCTACTGCATTTCCTAGACGTTTAGACATTTTTTGTCCGTTTTTGTCTAAAACTAATCCGTTTGAAACAACATTTTTATAGGCAACAGAATCAAAAACCATTGTTCCTATAGCATGTAAAGTATAAAACCAACCACGTGTTTGATCTACTCCTTCTGCAATAAAATCTGCTGGAAATGATTTATTCTCATCAATTTTTGCTTTATTTTCAAAAGGATAATGCCACTGAGCATAAGGCATAGAACCAGAATCGAACCAAACATCTATTAAATCTGACTCACGTTTCATAGGTTGCCCAGTTGAAGAAACTAATACAATTTCATCAACGATATTTTTATGTAAATCTATTTTTGCGTAGTTTTCATCTGAGTTATTACCAATTTCAAAATCAGCAAAAATATCAGCTTTTAAAACTCCAGCCTCTACAGCTTTAGTCATTTCATTTTTAAGCTCTTCTACAGAACCAATGCAAATTTCTTCTTTACCATCTTCTGTTCTCCAAATTGGTAATGGAATTCCCCAATAACGTGAACGAGATAAATTCCAATCGTTTGCATTTGCTAACCAATTTCCAAAACGACCAGTTCCTGTAGATTCTGGTTTCCAATTAATGGTTTTGTTTAGCTCATACATTTTATCTTTAACATCAGTTACTTTAATAAACCAAGAATCTAATGGATAGTATAAAATTGGTTTATCTGTTCTCCAACAATTTGGGTAACTGTGCTTGTATTTTTCTACTTTAAATGCTTTGTTTTCGTTCTTTAATTTTAAACCTAAACGTTCATCAACTGATAAATATTTTTGTTGATTTTTAATTACAGACTGCATTCTGTTTTGCTGAACTTTTAATTCTTCTTCTAGTTCATCATCATTTAAGTATTCAGCTTTTACATACTCATTTGCAAAACCGTAAATAGCATCTTTAACTTCTGGTCTAAAACGCCCTTGTAGATCCACTAAAGGAACTAAATTATCGTTCTCGTCTTTAACTAATAAAGGCGGAATTTCAGGTGAAGCTTGTTTTGCAACCAATGCATCATCTGCTCCAAAAGTTGGGGCTGTATGTACTATACCTGTTCCATCTTCTGTGGTTACAAAATCTCCAGCAATTACTCTAAAAGCATCTTGTGGATTATCGAAAGGTAATGCAAACTGCATTAACTGCTCGTATTTTATACCTACTAAATCTGTTCCTTTACATTCTGCAACAACTAAATAAGGTATTTTTTTATCTTCTTTTGAGAAGTTTTTTAATGCTTCTAAATTTTCAGCTTCAGCGTATTTACCTGAAAATTGTTTACCAACTAAATTCTTAGCTAATATTACATGAAAAGGCTCAAATGTGTATTGGTTATAACTTGCTACAACAACATAATCTATTTTTGGGCCAACTGTTAATGCAGTATTACTTGGTAATGTCCATGGAGTAGTTGTCCAAGCAATAAAATTTAAATGATCAAACTTTTTTAAGAAATCTGGCAATGAACTTTCTATTGCTTTAAACTGTGCAACAACTGTAGTATCTGTTACATCTTGATAGGTACCTGGTTGATTTAATTCGTGAGAACTTAAACCTGTACCTGCTTTTGGTGAATAAGGCTGAATTGTATAGCCTTTATAAATTAACTCTTTGTTGTAAATCTGTTTTAATAACCACCAAACAGACTCCATATATTTTGGTTCATAGGTAATGTATGGATCATCCATATCTACCCAATAACCCATTTTTTGAGTTAAATCGTTCCAAATATCTGTGTAACGCATTACAGCTTTTCTACAAGCTGCATTATATTCTTCAACAGAAATTTTAACTCCAATATCTTCTTTTGTAATCCCTAATTCTTTCTCAACACCCAATTCTATTGGCAAACCATGAGTATCCCAACCAGCTTTTCGCTTTACTTGGTATCCTTTCATAGTTTTATAACGTGGAAAAATATCTTTAATAGCTCTGGCTAAAACATGGTGTACACCTGGTAAACCATTTGCAGATGGTGGGCCTTCGAAAAACACAAATGGTTTTGCACCTTCTCTTGAAGTAACACTCTTTTCAAATATGTCATTTTCTTGCCAATAATTAAGAATTTCTTCTGCTACTTTTGGTAAGTCAAGTCCTTTATATTCAGGAAATTTCGCTTTCATTATCTCACTTTTCTGATAAGATTGCGAAATTAAGAATTTTAAACGAAAAGAGTTTTAAAATTTTTCGTTTTTAAAGAAATATATAAACTTTACATAACTGTATTGTAAAGCTCTTAAAAACACGTTATTATATTTAAAGTTAAAAAGACTATCAATCATATCATCTATTGAGAAATTTTTATGGAAAAAACGTATTCTATTTTCTATTTGAACGTCTGAATATTTGCTATACATTCTTGCTGCAGAATACTCACTTAATTTCCATTTTTTTGACTTTTGTTTTAGCCAAACTTTTCGATATTCTTTAAAGTTATCTTTACCAGTTTCTAGATACTCTTGTATATATTTTGCTGCCAAAGCTCCACTTTGCATGGCATATCTTATCCCTTCTCCACCTCTTGGATTTATGGCAGAAATAGCATCACCTACACCAACTACTTTATCTTTATAAAATGTATCTTTTAATCCTTTGCAATATCTAACAATACCACCATGTTTATCTATTATCTTATACTCTGTAGCTTCCAGATATTCAGCAATTATTTTTTCTGTAATACTTCTTGTAGTTTTATCTGTTTTATCTTGATCTATTGATTTTAAATGTGTTTTACCTGCACCAACTTTTAGTATTCTATTTTCCATAGGAAAAATCCAAGAATACCCTTTTATGGCCCATTTGTGACCTAGAAAAAAAAGTAGCTTATCTTTATATTTATCATATATTTCTTGTGACACTTCAATCTCATATTCTGTTCCACTACCTAAAATCATTTCTGGTTGTTGTTCATTAGCATCAAACATTACCTTTCTTAAAGGGCCAGTTGCATCAACTACAATTTTTGATTTTACTTTTCTTATTTCTTTGGTTGATGAATTTTGTAAAGTAATTTCTACTAGATTATCAATACTTTTTTTGCTAAGGTATTTATAACCCATTAAAACTGCACCTCCGTTTTTTAAGGTTTCTTCAGCTAAAAACTCTCGTAATTTTTGGAAATTTAAAACAACGCCTTTTTTAACTTCACCTTCCCAAATATGAATGTCTTTGGTACATTGTATTACAAGATCTTTCCAATAAGCACCAACTACAGATTCTGGCAACTTAAATTCCTCTAAAGGTGCTAAAGTCATACCTGCACTAGAAAAATTATTCAATTTAAAAGAAGCGTACTTTTCTACTAGAAGTACTTTAATCCCTTTTTTAGATAATTCTCTTGCAGTTTGTCCACCTGCAGGACCACCTCCAATTACTATTACATCATACTCTTCCACAAAAATTGGTATTACATTCCTCTTTCATTCTTAATTTTTTCATAAGCATTCTGTATGCTCTGAAACTTTTCATTTGCTCCTTTTAAATGCTCTTCACCCAAGTCTCTTAATTTATCTGGATGGTATTTTTTAACCATTTTTCTGTAAGCTGTTTTTACATCATCATTAGACGCAGATTTAGTAATTTCTAAGATTTTATAAGCATTATCAGAAGCATCGTAAAACATGGCTTTTATAGACTCATAATCATATTGATTAATGTACAAATAACCAGCAATTTTTTTAATTTCATCTACTTCTTTTTGAGTAACAAAGTCATCTGCTTTTGCAATACCAAATAAAAAATGAATTAATTGAAGACGAGAAGCATGTGACATATGTTCTCTAATTTGAATACAAACTTGACGTGCAGAAATATCTTTCTTTACTATTCCTTTAAATAACTTAAATGCATTATTAGCCCTTTGTTTGCCATACATACTTAAGAATTGAGATCTAACATAATCTAATTCTCTTTGGTCAATTTTTCCATCAGACTTAATAACAATAGAAGCTAAAACCAAAAGACTCATTTCAAAATCACCAGATTGTGTGTTAATAGAACCTCTTTTAGATTCTACTCTTCTTTGATAACTCCTCTTTTCTTTAGTAAGGTCTTCTACATTAAATTCATCAACAAAACTACCAATTGCAAAACCAATTGCAGCTCCTATAGGGCCACCTAAAGTAAATCCTAATCCAGCACCTAACCATTTTGAAAAACTACTCATATAAAAATTTAAAGCTCAAAGATAAAGAATACTTGGTTTTTTTATTACTTTTTTTAGATATCAATTTTATTGATATATCTATTAGAATAAGTGTTCCTGGGTTTTTGAAGTATACTCTTTTTATAAGTATATTTGTGGTCTAAAATTTAGATTATTATGTATCCAGAAGAATTAGTAAAACCAATGCGTAATCAATTGATTGATGCAGGTTTTGAAGCATTATATACAGCTGATGATGTAGAAAAAGCAATGGCAAAAGAAGGTACTACTTTAGTGATGGTAAATTCTGTTTGTGGCTGTGCAGCAGGTACTGCAAGACCAGGAGCAATAGCTTCTTTAGGTGCAGATAAAACACCAGATCATTTAACAACAGTTTTTGCTGGTGTTGAAAAAGAATCTACTCAAAAAGCTAGAGAATATATGATTCCTTTTCCTCCATCATCTCCAGCTATTGCCTTATTTAAAGATGGTAATTTAGTACATATGTTAGAGCGTCATCATATAGAAGGTAGATCTGCTCAAATGATTGCACAAAATTTAGCAGCTGCTTACGAAGAGCACTGTTAATTAGTTAAAAAACACTATTAAAATCCACGTTAATTCGTGGATTTTATATTTTATATTATGCCTATTATGATTTCTGACTATACTAAAGAGGAATTATTAAAGAAATTAAAAACTCAAAAAACATTATTTATTGCACAAATTGCTGTGATTTTATTAATGATTGTTTTAGCGGTTTTTTCAACAGCTTCAAATGGAATTTCCTATCAAACATTTTTACCTTTATTTTTTATTCCAATGGCTGTTGTAATGTGGTTTGAAATGAAAAAAATAAAAAAAGAACTTGCTAAAAGAACTTAAAAATGAATCAGGAAAAAGTAATTAATAATACAATCGCTTTTGTAAAAGAAGAGTTAAAAGATGCAGAAGGAGGACATGATTGGTTTCATATAGAACGTGTGTTTAGAAATACTTTACTTATTTCTAGAGAAGAAAAAGTAGACGTATTTGTGGTTTCGTTAGCTGCTTTATTACATGATATAGCAGATGCTAAATTTCATAAAGGTGATGAATCTATTGGACCTAAAAAAGCTTCTGAATTTTTACATACTCAAAAAGTTGATAATGGTGTTATTGCACATGTAGTAAATATCATTACACATATGTCTTTTAAAAATGAATTATCGTCAGAAAAATCTCCTATAAATTCAAAAGAATTTCAAGTTGTACAAGATGCAGATAGATTAGATGCTATTGGTGCTATTGGTATAGCTCGTTGTTTTAATTATGGAGGTTTTAAAAATAGACCTTTATACGACCCTGAGATAAGACCAAATTTAACAATGACTAAAGAGGAGTATAAAAAATCTGAAGCTCCAACAATTAATCATTTTTATGAAAAGTTGTTATTGTTAAAAGATACTATGAATACTGAGGCTGCTAAAAAAATTGCAGAAGAAAGACATCAGTTTATGAAAACTTACTTGAATCAGTTTTATAAAGAATGGAATGGAACTTTATAAACTAATTTTCTTTTGCTACTTCTAATGCTGTAATCTTATATTCTAAGATAGATAACTCTTCTCCACTTTCTATTATTTGTTCAACCGTTAAGTTTGAACTTGTATTTATAAAATCTTTAATTTCTTTGCTTTTAAAAGTATAGTACTCTATAGCTTTATCTATTTTCTTATCCATAGTTTATTCTTATTTATTTTTAATTTCACCAAATTCTAAAGTAGATGAATTATTATTGTTTGTATTTAATAAAAAACGAGCCTTAAAAGGCTCGTTTTTTTATTTATTAGGAAAATTAGGCTTTCTTTTTTCTAAGAAAGCTGTAGTTCCTTCTTTAAAATCTTGAGTTCCAAAACACGATCCAAACTCATCTATCTCAACATCAAAACCATTTAATTTCTTATCGTAATTTGCATTTACTGCTCTTATTGCTGCTGAAATAGCAACAGAGGAATTTCTTAATATTTTTCCTGCAATTTTATTAGCTAAACCTAATAGTTCTTCTTGACTTGTTACATGGTTTACTAATCCACAATCTTTAGCTTCTTCTGCAGAAATCATAGCTGCACTCATAATCATTTCCATGGCTTTACCTTTACCAACTAATTGTGGTAAACGTTGTGTACCTCCATAACCTGGTATTACCCCTAAAGAAACTTCTGGCAATCCCATTTTTGCATTGTCTGAAGCTATTCTAAAATGACAAGACATGGCTAATTCTAAACCACCACCTAAAGCAAAACCGTTAATTGCTGCGATTACAGGTTTAGATAAATTCTCTATTAAATCAAATAACATTTCTTGCCCTTTTCTAGCTAATTTACCTCCATTTTCTACTGAGAAATGGGCAAACTCTGAAATATCTGCTCCTGCTACAAAAGATTTATCTCCACTACCTGTAAGAATAATTACTTTTACTATACTATTTTCCTCTAGTGCTTTAAAAGCATTAGATAATTCTAAAATAGTTTCTTTATTTAATGCGTTTAATTTCTTTGGCCTATTTATGGTTACAATTGCTATTTCATTAGCTTCTTCAACTAAAATGTTATTAAACTTCATACTTTTAATTATACGTTATCGATTTATTTTTTTGGCAAAATTACAGTAAATACAGTTCCAAATCCAATTTTTGAAGTAAAAGAAATTGTACCCTCATAAGCTTCAATAATATTTTTTATCATAGGTAATCCTAAACCCATACCACTGCTTTTAGTGGTAAATTTAGGTTCAAAAATTAATGCTTTTACATCTTCTTCTATACCTTTTCCATTATCTGAAACAATAATTTTTACACTGTCTTTTTCAGAAAAAACTTTAACCTCAATTAGTGGTTTTTCTTCTTTATCAATCGCCTGTATTGCATTCTTAACTAGATTGGTTACAATTCTAATAAGTTGTGTTTTGTCTAGATTTGCAAAAATTTCTTTTTCTTTTGGTAGGTAGTTAATGTATTTTTCACCAAAAATTTCTAATGCTAATTTTACCACTTTTACAACATCGATCTTTTCCTTTTTTTGAGATGGCATTTTAGCAAAATCAGAAAATGCAGAAGCAATAGAACTCATTACATCTATTTGCTGAATTAAAGTTTTACTATATT
>Ga0209137_1000762_pt1 | contig 32888 bp, 28 predicted proteins | sample SaaInl5LU_22_DNA_FD_184642 | JGI IMG/M metagenome (GOLD analysis project Ga0209137, IMG submission 184642) | Marine microbial communities from expanding oxygen minimum zones in the Saanich Inlet - ESP_105LU_22_DNA (SPAdes) (version 2) | ecosystem: Environmental > Aquatic > Marine > Intertidal...
GCGTTGCGATCAACGCACTGATCGCATTGAGGGTGTTAAATAGGAAATGGGGATTTAGCTGGTAGCGCAGTAACTGCAGCTGCGATTCTCGCGCGGCAGATTCAGCCTCCGTGCGCTTGAGTGCCTCTCGCCGCTGCTGCGATTCGAGCATCAGCAACTGCTCATGCTCGCGCTGGAGCAACTGGTGATACTTCACTCCGTGATAAAGCGCAGCCCATGTAAGAAAAACAAAAATCGAAGGGAATAACCAACCGCCAAAGTCATTCCATAAGTCTCGCTCGCCCGTCATAGCCATAAACAAAAGCAGCCGGGCAGCCGCCCAGGATGTTGACAAAACTAATACGGCTAAAACCGAGATAACAATGCGTAAGGGGGTCGGCCAAGCCCAGCAGGCTCTGAAGAGGTAGCGCATGGGCAGACATAAGATCAGCCCGACAACAGACTGCAGCACGTTGTGGGCTAAATAGCTCAATTCAAACTGATTGTAAGGCAGGCTTAAACTAAAATAAGTGATCAAAGAAATGCCAAACCACCCAAGAAGATTCATCACCCAGAATTGCGCATTCGGATCACTGGTGACTCGGTAGTAACGGGCTTTTGTCGGATCTTCAATCGGCATTGACGGGATCTCTGAAGGATTCGCGTTTGTCTCGGAGTTTAGCAGTCTCAGCGCCACATGAAACAACCGAGTTGCGGAGAAGAATAAGTCTTCAAGTTTGCCACTTATCGAGTACAGTTAGCACTTGAATAATACTCAACACCCGCACAGTAATTCGGAGCAGAAACGGCAATGAGCGAAGAGCAAACTTACACCCCCCCAAAAGTTTGGGTTTGGGACGATCAAAGTGGGGGGAAATTCACCCATATCAACCGCCCTATTAGCGGCGCAACTCACAAAAAAGAGCTGCCTGTCGGTGAACATCCCTTTCAACTCTACTCACTCGCCACGCCTAACGGCGTAAAAGTCACCGTAATGCTTGAAGAGCTGTTGGCACTGGGTATCGAAGAAGCCGAGTACGACGCCTACACGGTAAACATTCTTGAAGGCGAGCAATTTAGCAGCGGTTTTGTTGACGTAAATCCTAACTCCAAAATCCCCGCGCTATTGGATCTCAGTAACGAGCAGCCGCTTCGCGTGTTCGAATCTGGAGCCATCCTCCTGCACCTTGCAACTAAGTTTGATCGCTTTTTACCCGTAGAAGCTCACGCTCGTACCGAAGCGCTCAATTGGTTGTTCTGGCTCCAAGGTTCAGTGCCCTACTTAGGCGGTGGCTTTGGCCATTTTTATGCCTATGCACCCAGTAAAATGGAATACCCTATCAACCGCTTCACGATGGAAGTGAAGCGGCACTTAGATTTGCTCGACAACACGTTGGCTCGGCACCAATACCTCGCTGGGGACGATTATACGCTGGCTGATATTGCAACCTGGCCTTGGTATGGCGCCCTAGTTAAAGGCCTACTTTATGAAGGTGGCGAATTCTTAGACGTAAACTCTTATCACCATGTTATGCGATGGGCCGATGAGATTGGTGAGCGACCGGCTGCAAAGCGGGGCCGTCTTGTAAACCGAGTCTGGGGTGACGACGATAAACAAATGAAAGAACGTCACTCTGCGAGTGATTTTGACAGCGTCAATTGGCAATAAGCAGGTCCACAGGGCTAATTGCATTGACACCTGAGAGCAGTGTCCACGGTGATTGTTGCGCTGTCAGGTAGGGTGAAAAAGCTCTCAGAAGTGATAAACTCCGCGGCCGTCACCGCACCAGCGGCGGGAACTAGGACACATCACTTTTGTTACCACCCGGATTTTCATTATGAGTCATCTCGACCAGGTAGCGACGACGACGCTGCTTACTGATAACAACAAAGATCTTTTAGCACGCATGTTAGAGACTGCATTGCAGCAGCCATTGGTACCGATGGAACCCGCCGCTGCAAAACAATACATGGAGCAAGTTGCTACGCGCACTGCTCTAGACGACGGCGTGTCAATACGCCTATTCCAAATGGTCCAATTATCGAGCAGCGAATCGGTCTACGTTATGCGCGTCGCGCTCTTAAGTGACGACCGCGCTATTGGGCTAGACATCATGGATGCTGAGAATGGACAGTTTTTCATTCCTGAATCCTGCCCAGTCTGCCAACTCGCAGCCGTCGCTGTGAATTAATGAGCTTCAATTGAACGAACGGATCGCTTACGCGACATTGGTCGGGCTCGTCGCTTATGCGGCAGTCGCTACCGACCTCTATCTGCCGGCGCTACCGGCAATCGTCCATGAATTTAATGTGAGCGAAGCGCAAGGCCAATTAACCTTGAGCCTGTTTATGTTGGGAATGGCTTTTGGCCAGCTTCTTTTTGGCCCCTTCTCTGACTATTACGGCAGACTGCCTGTGGTAACTGCAGGCACCCTTTTTTTTATTGCCACCTCCATAGCTTGTGCGGCTGCAACATCCATGGAGTTCATGTGGATAGCGCGATTCGTTCAAGGCTTAGCGGCAAGTTCAGGGCCTGTCATCGCTCGCGCAATCGTCAGCGATCGCTATCGCGGCAACCGCGCAGCACAAGTCATGTCAATGCTTGGGGCAGCCATGGCCGTCGTGCCGTTAATTGCGCCGACCATAGGGTCTTGGGTGTTGGTATTATTCAATTGGAGGGCTACGTATCTGGCACTGGCCTTGTTTGCCATCGCAGTATTAATCGGCCTGCGCCAATTCGAAGAGTCAGCGCCCAGCATTGGACAAGGAACGATTGGTATTGGCCGCGTCTTAGCGCTGTTTTCGCGCTGTTTAACAAACAGTCGTTTTATAGGCTATCAGATCTGCGGTACGGCCACGTACGCAGCCATTCTCGCTTATTTATCAACCGTGCCGTTTTTCATGCGCGATGTCTTCGATTTGCCCACGGAGTATTTCGGCTACGCCTTTGCATTGTCAGTTGCGGGCTTCATGGTAGGCGCCCTTCTCTGCTCACGTCTGGTTATGCGTCTAGGTACTGACAACACACTAACCATCGGCGTAATACTTTCATTGCTGGCCTCCGCAACGCAATGGTGGGCGGCACCAGAAGGCACTGCCAACGTAGCAATATTGGCGGCAAGTTCGTTCAGCCTGTTTTTTGGCATCGGGCTAACATCCGCAAACGCGGCTATGGGCGCCGTATCACTATTTCCTCATACGGCAGGCGCAGCCTCGGCCGTTTTTGGCTTCGTTCACGCGACAATCGCCGCCGCTGCAGGCTTCATTGCGGGTAAATTTTATGACGGGACGCTCCTACCTACAGCGACTATTATGCTTATTTGCGCGCTTGCTGGCGTTGTCGGCATTCCTCTAGCCCGAGGCATTCTTCAGAGAACGGACAGCGATTAATTTTTTTCCGTGGACGTGACGCCCTGGCTTACCAACGGCACAAAATCGACCTCGCTTTCTCGGATACAGCTCACAGCGCCTGAAGCGAACTCGCGTTCCGCCAAGACCAAAGCAATCAATGACGTTGCAACGACGAAGGCGACGTTACCTCCGACCCAACACATTACCGCAAGACCAAAATAATACGCACGAAGGCAGCTATTATTATCGTGACCGGCTAGATCCATAAGCCGACCGAGCTGCAGGGCAAATCGCTGTCGGTCTTCGGGCGATAAATCCTCCTCAGGCATAGGAGCACTGCCTACCATCACGCTGACGAAACCGTATTGGCGTAAAGACCACGTCACTTTAAAAAAGGCATAAATAAGTATCAACGCCAAGACCAAAAATTTAAATTCCAACTCGGCGACACTATTACTTATGAAGGGTATAGATTGCGTGATTTCAGCCAATTCACTTGCGCGAGATAACGCAGTTAGCACGGCAGCCAGAAGCAGCAACGTCGTCGACGCGAAAAAACCCACTACCCGCTCCTGGTTTGCGAGCAGCGCCGCATCACCAATGCGATTGTCTCGATAGAGCATGCGCTCAGCCCATAGATCTCTGTGCCTGCGCATAGCGCCCGACAAAGTCGCTTTTGCACTTCCTTTCGCTCGACTCTTGGCATAAAGCCCATAGCCTACCCAGATAACAACGAAGTACGCCAAACCGAGAGCATTCCATGGAATATCGCTAGTCATTACAGGTCCTTTAAGTTTCTTCTAAACTACCGTATCGGGGAGTACATCTTAATTGAAACGCACCTGATAATGCGCGCTATAGTGAGACTTAATACTAGCTGTAGGAGGATGTGTGCACGAACTGACAAAAGACATGGAGGTACTGACTCAGGCCATTGTTCGCTATGCTGTAGAGCGAGTGCGCATGGATCCACCGACATTGGATGCACCGCGACCTGAAGCTGACCTGCGCGCTATGGCTGGCCAAACTGTTACCAAAGAGGGTATCGGGGGTCTTGAAGCTTTACGCTTGTTTACTGACGTGTTGGCACCTGCCTGTATTTCGGTGGACCATCCGCGACTATTAGCCTTTGTGCCAGCAGCACCAACGGAGGCTGCAACACTATTTGATCTGGTGGTTGGTGCATCCAGTATTTTTGGCGGAACATGGCTCGAAGGCTCTGGTGCAATTTACGCCGAAAATCAGGCATTGCGTTGGATTGCAGACCTAGCTGGCTTTCCCGCCGATGCGGGCGGCGTCTTTGTCAGTGGCGGAACTGCGGGGAACCTATCTGCGTTAGCCGCGGCCCGACATAAGTGGCGCAGCGAAAACCCAGATATGCGACGCACCCGAGGACTTATTATCTCATCAAAAGGCGCTCACGCATCAATTGCGCAAGCAGCTCAGATAATGGATGCAGACCTCGTTGAAGCTGGGGGTCACCGGCTGGAAGGCTCTCACGTAGCGCGCGCTATCGCCGAGCTTAGTCAAGAAGATCGCGCTCGCCTGTTTGCTGTGGCAACTACATCCGGCACTACCAACTTAGGTATTATTGACGACCTTGATGGCATTGCAGACATCTGCGAGAAAGAGCACTTGTGGCTGCATGTAGATGGCGCCTACGGCGCCGCCGGTTTGGCAGCGCCATCGGTACGTGCCGACTTCAATGGCATTGAGCGTGCAGACAGCTTTATTGTTGATCCCCATAAATGGTTGTTCGCACCGTTCGACTGTTGCGCGCTGATTTACCGTGATCCGTCCATTGCACGGAGCACGCACAGGCAGCACGGAGACTACCTCGAGGTGCTGTACGACGGGGTTTGGAATCCCTCAGATTATGCGCACCATTTGTCGCGCCGTGCCCGCGGCCTACCCTTGTGGTTTAGCATTGCATGTTACGGCACCCAAGCCTATACCGATGCCGTTGAGCAGACCATTGAAACCGCGCGACAAGCAGCTTTAATGATTGACGCGCATCCCCATCTTGAGATGGTCGTTGAACAGCGCCTTTCAATTTGCGTCTTCCGGCGTATAGGCTGGTCGCCAGACGAATACCAAGCGTGGAGCAACCGTTTATTGGACGAGGGCCTCGCCTTTGTTACTCCCACCAAGCACGAGGGCGAAACCGTTTTACGCTTTTGTATTGTCAATCCAAGAACAAGTACGGATGACATTCAAATGATCTTGGATGCCCTTTAAATAATGGCTGACAACTGGCCATTTCGTTGGGATCTTCTCTTCCGCTACCGATTTATCGAAGTAATAGCGCTATGGGAAGGTCGGCTGACAACGCGGCATCTCGTCGAAACATTTGGTATTGGTCGTCAGCAAGCCAGCAAAGATATCAACACCTACAATCGAGAAGTCGGTCCAAATAATTTGGTCTATAACAAGTATCTGAAAGGCTATGAGCCATCAGCGGCGTTCGAACCGAAAGTCACTCGCGGACTAGCCGAGGAATACCTCCAACTACTCGCTAATCGGAGTGAGTTGAGCCGAACTTTTAGCTCGCTTGTACTTCCATTGGGACACACGGAAGTACTCGACCCACCCACACGGCAAGTATCACCTGACGTGCTCAGACCACTGCTGCAGGCGGCGCGAGATCAGCAGCGGATCGAGGTGGACTACGTGTCAGTCAACAACCCCGATCGCGAAGGTCGAATCATCGCCCCCCACACTCTCGTTTGGACGGGTTTACGCTGGCACGTACGAGGGTGGTGCGAGAAGAATGGTGATTTTCGTGACTTCGTACTTAGCCGCTTCAGGGGACTGCCTGAGTTACTTGGACCCGCAGATCATAGGGCTACCGATGACAGCGACTGGAACACCCTGATTACCCTTGAAATAGTTCCTGACGCTCGCCTGAGCGCCGAGCAACAAGAAGTCATTGCAGTGGACTTTGGCATGCAAAATGGTGCGCTCAAAATTCCTGTACGCGCACGACTGGTCAATTATTTGGTGCAACTGCTCAACATCAACACCGGTGAGCCGCACCCAGATCCTCGCGCCCAACAAGTGGTCATTGCCAATCGCGATGCCATTCTACAATGGCTGATCTAAGCAGTTTTATCCTCGAGACCTTTTTTTCTGTGACGCACCTCGCATAAGCACACATAGCTACTTTGCTCGACAGGAAGCCAGACATATGATGACTCGGTAAGGGCAATCATCTCCGGCTCCCGAAGGGAAAGAAGGTATTTATGCAAGCACTCTCTACTAAGGCCACTATTAACGAGCGTCGCGGACGGGAAGCAGCAAGACCCGAGAACCTCGAGCGCTCCTTGAGTTTTGAGCAAATGGTGACGCTCACTGCCAAAGAACAGTTTGGATGGTCGGTAGCCTTCGTTCGCAGACCTTTGTTTATGCAGCCTGAGGTGGTCATTATCAGCCCCGACAAAACGGAGTATGTGCTGATTGCTGAGGACGGGACTGAGAAAATCTTCTTCAATGTTCGAAGTGTAGACTTCGACTAGGCTCCACGCCGACAGCTTATTGCCCATAGAACCCGCACTAGCGGGTTTTTTTATGGCTGTTAAACTTATCCCAGAAGGTTTTAGGAGAAGCGTCCGTCATGAGTATTACACGGCGCGATTTCATCGCGGGATTAGGTGTCGCATTAACCGCGACGACACATGATCGACTGCAGGCGGCCGGGACCCACATACCTGTAACCCCTTACCCGCCATCGCTGACGGGTTTGCGTGGCAATCACCCCGGATCGTTCGAGTCAGCTCATCGCTTAGCGTTTGGCGCATGGTCAGCGGGTTCCGCACAGAACATCGACGATGACGAATACGATCTTATTGTTGTCGGCGGAGGTATCTCTGGACTTGCTACGGCATATTTTTGGCGCCAGCACGCGGGTGAGCACGCAAAAATTCTCATTCTTGATAATCACGACGATTTTGGCGGTCATGCCAAGCGCAACGAATTTACTGTTGATGGCAAAAAACTGATCGCTTATGGGGGCAGTCAGTCAATCGAAGCGCCGAGCCATTACAGCCAAGTAGCGAAGCAGTTGCTCGTTGACTTGGGCATCGACGTCGAGAAATTCTATCAATACTACGACCAAGACTTTACCCAGCGCCACCAGTTAAGCAGCCATTGGTACCTTGACGCCACTCATTTTGGTTCTGATCACCTAGTCCCCAACCCCCTCGGCGCCCTTTGGCTTGGAGTGACACCCCCTGAAGACATCAGGTCCGTGATTATTCAGCTGCCTTTAAGTCAACGTAGCCAAGAAAAGTTGATCACCCTTCTCACCGACCCGACAGACTGGCTAGCGGGTAAATCGCTCGATGAAAAATGGGACTATTTGCGCAGTAAATCCTATGAGCAGTATCTCCGTGACGACCTCGCGATGCCAGACGATGTGATCTTACTGCTGCGCCAACGGGCGCATGGACTGTGGGCCGTCGGATACGACGCACTATCAGGTCTCGCTGCCGCACGCTCTGGCGAACCTGGCACGAGAACCCTTGGGTTGGAGCAAAGACTCTGGGGCAATGAAGCCGATGAACCCTACATATTTCACTTTCCTGATGGCAATGCCACTATTGCTCGCCTGCTGGTTGAACAACTGAACCCTCATGCTATCTCCGCAGACTCTATGGAAGCCTCTGTAAACGCCCGAGTAAACTATGCCGCACTAGATACACCGCAGCAGCACACTCGTATTCGCTTGAACTCGACCGCATTAAATGTACGCCACAACAGTACTAAGACTGCGGTCGAAGTGACGTATGAAAAGCAGGAGCAGATCAAGACAGTGGTCGGTAGTAAGGTCGTATTGGCTTGCTACAACCACGTTATTCCCTTCCTATGCCCTGATCTCCCAACAGCTCAGGCTGAAGCACTGGCTTGGCCTGAGAAGGCACCGTTGGTGTATACCAATGTCGCTTTACGCAATTGGCGTGCTTTCAAATCGGCGGGGCTTTACCATTTCGAAGCCCCTCGCGATTTCTGGGCCTATGGTTCATTAGATTTTCCAGTTTCTATTCCCGGCTATTCCTTTAGCAGTCAGCCTGAAGAACCCATCGTTTTACATTTGGTCCATGTACCCACCTCGCCGGGGCTTGATGCCAGAAGCCAATATCGAGAGGGTCGACGCACGCTTATGTCGACAAGCTTTGAAGACTATGAGCACACACTAAGAAAGCAACTGGAAGGAATGTTAAAAGACCACGACTTCAACTTTGATCGCGATGTTGCAGGTATTACCGTCAACCGGTGGCCACATGGCTACGCTTACGAATATATTGACTTGTGGGACCCGCCCGATTGGGGCCCCGACAAAGGGCCACACATCACCGCGCGCCAACCATTTGGAAGAATTGCTATAGCGAACTCAGATAGCTCCGCTTACGCCTACGTGAACGGAGCTATTGATGCAGCTTGGCGTAGCGTTAATGAATTGCTTTCAGTGGATTCAAAGGTCACCTAATTACCAATCTTGATTAGGATCATCGCTACTCGATTTGCCCCAACGCCAACGGGGTTTTGGGCCTTTTGCGTAGCATAATCCGACGAGTAATAGGGTGGCGAAACCGACAACCGGCAACGCTTGCGAGGAATCTACAGTAAAGGTGAGGACCAGGACGACCGTGGCATAGACTGCTACGGCCAACCATCCTTGATAGGTCACGGGATACCAACCCAATCCATAGCGGCGACGCTTAAACCAATAGTTTTTAGGTAGTGAAGACATAAGTTACTCGCTTTTTTCAGCGCACTTATCGATAACATAGATTTTGCGGTAGCCGCTACTATCCCACAAACCCAACCAGCCCTTGGGAATCAGCACTGTGTCGCCAGCGTTTACTAACTGGGCGTCGCCACCCTGTGGCGTGAGTGTGACACTACCTGTAATGAACACCATTAATTCATCGTAGGGATAAGGCTCGTTAATCGTGTAGCGATTGGCTCCCGTTTCATACACACCCACCTGTAAACAACCCGACGTCTCATCATGCCAAATACGATCCAACGCGTTGGTCTTTCCGACCTCGCTCTCCTCCAGTAGTTGTTCCGTTTCAGGTACGCTAAATACGTCGCCTGGCAGGATATCCGCTGGCAAAAATTTTAATGCTGGAACGTTTACGGTAGAAGCAGCGTCCGCATTTGCATTCAGAGCGATCGCAAACAACAGAAATTGTAGAGGTTTCATTTCTTTGTGCTCCAAGCCTAGGTTTATAAGGTTTCCACTGACGAATTCGAAAAAAAACGATCCATGATCTTTACCATGATATAGCCTGCAGCAAGACCGATAACAGCCCCGACGAGCGAGGGAAATAAGGTTTCCGCCAGACCCATGTGCTGTGCCACCTGCGTGACCCCATCGGATACAGTGTGCGACGCATGCATCAATATACCCCCGCCAACGAAAAACATAGCAATGGTTCCCACCACGGACAAAAATTTCATAAACCAAGGGGCAAAGATCAACAGGCCGCGTCCGAGAGCTCGAACGCCTTTAGCGATGGCCCCAGTGCCTGCGCGCTCGGTAAGCAACAATCCCACATCATCAATTTTGACAATCGCAGCGACTAAGCCGTAAACACCTATAGTCATTAAAGTAGAGATACCCGCCAGGACAATGACTTGTGTGACTAAGTCTTGGGCTTCGACAATGCCGAGTGTCAGTACAATGATCTCAGCCGATAGAATAAAGTCTGTGCGCACCGCACCACGTATTTTTTCACGCTCTAACGTTGCGAGATCACCGCTCTCCCCGGCCAGTTTATGAGCAACGGCCGCGCGCTCATCGTCTCCATGCTTTTGTGTGGGATGGATAAGCTTTTCTGCGCCTTCAAAGCAAAGATACAGTCCGCCACAGACTAACAGTGGGGTGATCAAGAAAGGGGCGAACGCTGCTATTAATAAAGCTGCCGGAACGAGAACGCATTTATTGAGAAACGCGCCTTTCGCGACGGCCCAAACGACGGGCAATTCTCGCTCGGGGCGCACGCCAATGACTTTCTCAGCATTGACTGCTAAGTCATCGCCTAAAACACCTGCGGTTTTTTTGGCGGCTACTTTGGTCATAACCGATACATCGTCAAGGATGGCTGCTATGTCATCGAGCAATGCCAAAAGGCTACCAAACGCCATGCCAACTCCTATATTTTCTTGCGCCGCTTAGAGGGCTGACGCATGGTTGATTTCGGATAGCGAGGTAGCTTTCCAGTTGCGAGGTAGCGATAAATAGTCTCCTGTGAGCGTATCGTTGCCACATTCTTTCGCACGTCGGGCAAGGGATTACTCTGCTCGCTGTCTAACAGTCGCGCTTTGACGTTGTCATGCCACTGCTGGTCTAAAACATTTTGAATCAAATTCTGTGCATCGGGGTCTAAAATGGGGCACAGCACCTCTACGCGATAATCGATGTTCCGCGTCATTAAGTCGGCTGAGCCAATGTAATAAACCGGATTACCGCGGTTATGGAAAACGTACACGCGCGGGTGTTCTAGATAACGATCGACAATACTTATGGCGGTTATATTCTCTGATAAGCCCTTAATGCCTGGCGTTAACGAACACATTCCACGAACAATCAATTGAACATAAACACCGGCCGCACTCGCCTCGTAAAGTTTTTGTTCGAGCTGCCTATCAACAAGGTTGTTGCACTTGAGCACTATCGAAGCGCGATAACCGTCTTTTGCATTGCGAATCTCGCGATCGATCATCGCTATCAAGCCCGGACGAGAACTGTGAGGAGAAACGAGTAACAAGTCATATTCAGGGCGAAGATAATTGAATTTCAAAAAATCAAAGACTTTCGCGATATCGGAGCCAATGGTTTGATCACAGGTCAACAGAGAAAAATCGGTATACAGCCGCGCAGTTTTTTCATTGAAGTTACCTGTACCCACGTGGCTGTAATACGTTATGCCGCCGTCCTCCTGCCGTTCGATCAAAAATAATTTGCTGTGAACCTTAAGGCCTTGAATCCCGAAGATTACCTCGATACCCGAGTCAGTTAAGCGCTGAGCCCAGGTAATATTGGCCTGCTCATCGAAGCGCGCAGCGAGTTCGACGACAACCATTACCCTTTTCCCATTGGCTTTAGCATTAATCAACGCGTCTACTACGCGCGAATTCTTTGCCACGCGGTACAAGCAAATTTTCACCGACACCACGGCTGGATCAAGCGCCGCAGTCTTCAGTACATCAATAATATAGTCGAAGGTATGGTACGGATAATAAAGGCACACATCTTTATCGCGTATAGCGGTAAAAATACTTTCTCCATCTTCAAGGCGAGGAATAGTAATTTGCGTCTGTGACTTAAACTCTAAATACTTGGGACCCGCGTTGGGAAAATTTATAAAGTCTTTAGAGTTGTGATACCTACCACCGGGAATCATGCTGTCGTACTGGCCAAAGCCGAATCGCTTGCGTAAATACGCCAGCAGCCGTGGAGGCATATCCCCGTCGTAGACAAATCGGACAGCGTCAGCGCGTTGGCGCTGCTTCAAGCTAGATGTCATTTTCTCAATCAAACTTTCGTTCATCGAGGCGTCGATCTCTAACTCGGCATCTCTGGAAAATTTAAAGCAATAAGCTCGAGCCGATTTAATGTCAAATACGCCACGAAATACTTCGGGCAGGCACGCTCGCACAATGTTATCGAGCACGATGAAGACTCGGCCTGCACGCCGCTTGCGCTTAGGAATTTCAATAAAGCGATCTAATCGATCGGTGGGAACTTCGAGCAGCGCGTACTGTGTCCCTGTATCGGTATCCATATCGATGGCGAGATAAAGCGACTCATCGGTTAAGTGCGGTATGGCCGTATTGTCTTGGAGCAAGATGGGCTCAAGTTCAGGCAATACCGTTTCATGAAAAAAGCTCTGAACGAAGGCCATTTGCCCGTCATCAAGCTGCCGTTCATTGAGAAGAAAAATGCCGCGCCTACCGAGCTCCTTGAGTACGTGATCGTAAGTCTCTTCGAACTCTTCCTGTAGGCTCACCACCCGCGTTTGAATAGCCCCCAGCAGAGCCTTGGCATTCTGTCGCTGCTTGCCCGTAGACACCGATATCAAGCGCCGAACCTCCGCGACGCGCACGCGAAAAAACTCATCAAGATTGCTCGAGAAAATACCAAGGTACCGCACACGCTGAATCAGGGGGACGTCAGGATCCTGTGCTTCCTGCAACACGCGTGCGTTGAAGGACAGCCAGCTCAACTCACGGGGGTAATGATACGGATCTTCGAGATCCGCCAATAATCGAGTAATCGCGCTCAAATCACTCATTGCATTCTCATTAGATGCCGACTTCCTGTTACTGAACGCCAGCACATCGGTTTAAACACTGAACAAAGGGCGACATGCCATAGCCCCGGCCAAACCAGCTGCTCTACGATCAAGGCTTCAACGTGAGAGTGTCAGTCTTTAGGAGTCCTAAAACTCTCTCTGCCTCGTTACCTATTAGTTGCGCTTTGACACCTTTACGACCGACGGTACCCATAACAACAAGCTGGGCCTTGTTATTAGCGGCCTCCGATACAATCGTCTTCGCGACCGGTCCGCGCTTGAAAACAAACGCTGAAGTAGGAAGGCCAGATTGATCCGCCAACGCTTGCATAATCGGTAACTGCAACCTGTGGCGTTCTTGCGCATAAGTTTTGGGGTCGATAAGGTCAAGGTCAGAAAGCAGCGTGGGCACTTCGAGAACGCACAACACTTTGAGCTCCATGTTGAGGACCTCTGCATAGTGACGCGCCTCAAGGACAACATCGAGATTAAGCTTCTGTTTCGTCTTACCCGTCGCATCAAGATCGACCGTAGCTAAGATCGATGCATCTTTTACCCAGCGCTTCTTATTCACCAACAAGACCGGCACTGGGCACGTTCTAAGAAGATGCCAGTCGGTTGACGTGTGGCCAAAAGACTCTGACTTATGCCGGCTTTTAACCACCACCATATAATCTCCACCCGCAACACGCTTGTTAATCCATGCATGGATTGATTCAGCCCAAACGATATTGATCTTAATACCGTTATTCTCACCGGCGAGTTTATTTATGCGTTGTGTAATCGTGCTTCTACGTTCAGCCATCAATTGAGTCTTGATAGCAGAGCCCGCATCTTTATCAACCTTTAAACGCTTGATATCAGTGTGAGTAAATGCAACGACCTCGGGGATAAGATCCATTTCATCTGCAAGCTGCAGACCTCGCGCGCTTGCGGCACATTTATCTTCAATATCGGCGACAATTAATAGCTTATTGCTCATGTTGGCTCCTGCAGGTGGATACTGACAGTATAGAAGCGATGCATAGCCTGTCTACCTATATAACCCTCAATATCACTACATATTTCGGATCTCACTTAGGCATGTTCCGGGGACTGATGCGCACTGATAAATTCAGAAATTCTGGCCGCACAACGGTCAGGCGCCTCCAGGGGAATCAAGTGACCACCTTCGTAGACCTCTAACTCGAGCTGGGGGACAACACGCTGCCACACACCCAAGCGATCGGCGTCCAACACATCACTGTGCTTCCCTGCGATTCCAAGCATCGGCAACTTTAGGGCTTGCAGCGAACCGAATATACTGGGAGCGCTGCGATAAACACAGGCCTCCCATGCACCCGACCAACGCAGTTTCACGCCGTGGTTTGGAGTGGACTCGTGTCCAGCCTTAACATAGTCCCACAACACTTCATCGGACACCCGACGAAAAGGACGCTTGTGCCGATAGAAGGTAAACGCTGCGTCTAAGTTCTCAAACTGATGTGGCCGACCAAGAGCCACTTTTACTATCGGCATGTCTCGCCGCAACATACGCGTAAAAAACTGAAAAGCTAACCACGTGTTGCGCGGAACCAAAACGGGGTCGAGGGCCACCAGTCCAACGACCAAATCAGGTCGTTGACGTGCCACCAAGACGCTCACCACCGCTCCCATCGAGTGCCCAACAAGCCAAACCGGACGGCCGCCGTCACACTCCAATGCATGAATTAGATCATCCGCATAGGCTTGCCAGTTCAGTCGGCGCGGTGCGCGCTCTCCGCTCCATAGCGGTCGGTGTTCTATTGTATAAATAGTAAACTGCTGCGCCAGCGGGTCTAACAGCTTACGGTAGCTTTGGGATGGATAGCCGTTAGCGTGAGCAAAAACGACACTAGGCCGATTCGAACGGGAACTAGCCGCCGTATTGTAAGGAGACAAACGCGGGGTCTTAGGTGACGAAAGCATAAAATAAGCGCCTTAACTCTGATTAGATGGCTGTGTTTGCGACCCAATATTGCCTGATTTACGACCTTTACTTCCAACCAACTCATTGCGTATGATGCCGCCGCCGGTCTATATCAACAACAATAAGGCCGCGCGGGCAGTCGATGTCGACATGAAAAGGACTTGCACCACACGGACTTGCATCACAGGAACTTGCATCAAAGATGCTTTCCACGACGGAGCTATCCACGACGGAGCTGCCGACTCAATGCCGAGCGCTTTGCACTCAACAGCAGTTTACAACACACATTGGAGAACATTCATGAGTACTCGTTCCGAGTTCCAACGCCACGCACTCGCCGCAGGCATAGTTGCGGCGACAATCGTCGCGCCGACAGCCAGCGCGCAGATGCTAGAAGAAGTTATTGTTACCGCAACAAAGCGCGCGGAGGGACTGCAAGATGTTCCTATCGCCATTAGTGTCATGTCTGGCGAAAGCGTTCAAGAACTTGGAATGCAAAGCATGTATGACGTAGCGCTCTACATGCCCAACGTTCACGTTAACCAAGCGTCAGCTGGCGACGCACTCTTCATAAGGGGCGTGGGCTCCGGTGTCAACTATGGCTTCGAACAGTCTGTCGGCACTTTTATCGACAATGTGTACTACGGCCGCGGCCGAACAGCCAAAAGTCGGTTCCTAGATATTGAGCGCGTCGAAGTTTTGAAGGGCCCTCAATCCACTCTGTTCGGAAAAAACACCATCGCAGGCGCAATAAACATCACGACTAAGCGCCCCACCGATGAGTTTGAGGGCTACGTAGACGCTCGCTACCGAACTGAACTCGAAGGTTATGCATTAGAAGGCGTTGTCAGCGGACCTTTGTCTGATAACGTTCGCGCGCGCCTAACTGCCCGCTATTATGAAGATGACGGGTACGTAAACAACCCGAACCCTGGCGAACCCAACGGGGGTACACGTGAAGACTCAACCGTCCGACTTGTCGTCGACGTAGACCTGAGCGATACCCTAAGCCTAAGCATCAAAGCAGAGCATAACGAAAGCGACGATCTCGGCCAGGTACACATGATTTCCGACGCCAATCCCGTCGCTACCTCACTCTATAAAAACTTTGGCACACAGGACTTCACCGCGGGCTTCGATTACCAGCAATACAATCTGAACTTCACACAAGAATACATGGATCGTTATGATCTACCCTGGAGCCCAGAATTAGGCGACACCAGTGACTCGGATATTTTCCAAGCGACACTCGACTGGCAACTTGGTGATCACACACTGCGGTCTATTACAGCTTGGACTGAGTATGAATTTACCCGAGAAAACGATTCTGATTACTCGTCACTTCGCTTCCTAAATCGAGGCCGCACCGAAGGTCACGAGCAGTTCACTCAAGAGTTTATTTTATCCTCACCAACAGGTGGCTCCGTTGAATACCTAGCCGGCTTTTTCTATCAGGACGAAACACTTTTCAACGATCGACACACCATCGTAAGCTTTGCGGGTATCCCACCTATTGAACGGGGTGTTCTTGCACTCGTTGACGGGTTGCTAGGTTTGCCTGCAGGCACATTGCCGCCAACCGCGCTTGAAGGTGATGCAAGAAATACCTTTGACCAAGACGCACAAACTTGGTCGGTTTTTACTGAGTTCACTTTCGCGCTGAGTGACCGAGCCCGACTAACCGCAGGAATTCGATACAGCGAAGATGAGAAAGAAATGCGTAAAACCGGTAGAACGCTTGACTTGTCTGGCGTACTAACAAACACCGGCAACGCGCTCGGACTACCTTACAACTTGTTTGACGTAGTCTACGGTCCTGCTGGTCTTAATTTAGCGGCGCCTCATGACTATAGCTTTGACCGGAAGGAAGACCACACAACGGGCAACCTCAATTTCCAATACGACGTTTCCGATGCGACCATGGTTTATGCCAACGTCAGCAACGGTTACAAAGCAGGTGGATTTGATGAAGACAACAGCCTAGGGCGACTCGATGTCGCAGAGTTCGAAGACGAGACCGTTCTGGCCTATGAATTAGGCGCCAAGATCGATTTGGCTGGCGGCCGTGGTCGACTCAACATGGCGCTGTTCCGCTCCGAATATGAAGACGTGCAGGTATCCACTTTTGACGGCAACGCAGCCTTTGTTGTGGGTAACGCTGCCGAAACGGAGGTCACTGGCTTCGAATTCGACCTGCAATATGCCCTCACGGATGAGCTCACAGCGAGCGTTGCTGGCGCATGGCTCGATGCAAAGTACAAGAGCTTTACCGATGCGGCGTGTAACGTTTTCCAGGTGGTTGATGGAACATGTGCAGCCAACGGCGGCGTACAGGATCTCTCTGGCAAGCCTTTGCAGTTTGCCCCTGAGTACACAGGGAATATCAATCTTCGATACGAGACAGATTTAACCAGTAGCGTTGAGCTGATGGTTTCTGGTGTCTATAGCTATAGCGACGACGTCGTTGTGGCCAATGACCTCGACCCCAATGGCATTCAGGAAGCTTACGGAAAAGTCGACGCCAACATCACGCTGCGCGACAGTATGGGCGCATGGTCAGTATCGTTGGTGGGCCGCAACCTAACCGACGAAAAGACCTTCCCTTGGATGAACGATGTGCCGTTGGGTAACTTTGGATTCAACAAAGTCTACTTCAAGCATATTGATCCACCTCGCTTCTTTGAACTACAGGCACGCATTAATTTCTAATGCCCTAAAGCCATGGGAGCCGCTAAAAAGCGACCATGGCAGTACGTAGATTCAAACACACAAAAACGCCGGCATGAGCCGGCGTTTTTTTATTCTCCTATGACGCACATATAACCTTCGCGCCTCTACAAATTTGAAAACTCGCGGTTTAAATCATATCGGCGCGACGTCACATAACGCTCCATTGCCTCGACCCTACTTAATGCTTCATCAAGACGTTCTCGTGCCTTGCGTAAACGCTGGGTTGGAGCGTCAGAGTACTTAAACACCGTGCGCTTTCGGTACTGATGTTGATCCTCGTCATACTCCATTTCCACGTCCATGCTATGCGGGGGTGTATCCCAGCGGCTAGGACGTGCGGCCAACAAGATGACAGCCGCCACGTAGCACCAAAACGCCAGCGAGCCAGTAAAAATCAGCAGGGCAATTGCACCTAGCCGAACCAACCACACAGGAACACCCCAATGATCGGCAAGCCCAGAACACACGCCTGAAATCCATGAATTTGAGCGATTTCGGTACAAGTCCATACCCCAGCCCGCTCGCTTTCTACTCCCAAAGCTATCCCGCTTCCCTCTCGCCATGACCTACTCCTTGTCACTTCCCTGTTGACGCCAGTTTGGATGATCCGCTTCCAGGATCGATTCCAATGACGCAATGCGATCGCTCATTTTATCGACCGTCGCCAGCATGTCATCTAATGACTCGCGATCTTCATGACTCAAACTCCTGCTTGAGCGGTTCAAACTACGGTAATGCATCACTATCCAGATGGGCGCAACGAACACCATGAACAACACCATCGGTACAAACATCATTTCAAACGGATCCATTGTGTCGCTCCCTGCGCCTATTAGTGCTTGCTAGTGTAATCAGCCTTCCTTGGCTTTTCATCGTTCCCTCGATATTTACTCTGCTTTTTGCGACTTTTCACCAGCGCCCATAGACTGCTTCAGTTTTTCGAGCTCATCGGACAGCCATTCATCTTCTTGAAGCGCGTCAATTTCAGCCGCCAATCCCTGGCCTTCGCGCCCCATTTCCATGGACTCCAACTCGCCCTCTAAGTTGTCCATTCGGCGCTCAAAGCGCTCGAACTTATTGAAAGCATCGTCCAACTCACTGCGATGAACTTGGCGCTTTACTGACATACGTGATTGCACCGTTTTCGAGCGCATCAACATTGCTTTCTGCTTGGCCTTAGCGTCGCTAAGCTTAGCCTGGAGCTGCCCAACCTCCTCATTGAGCTGCTCAATATGCTCATCGGTGGTCTGTAACTCGGTCGCTACCGCGTGCAACTCGTCTTCAATTGCCCGTTTTTCCTGCAGAGCGGCGCGAGCAAGATCCTCACGCCCCTTGGTAATCGCAAGCTTGGCTTTCGCTTCCCAGCTCCCCGCTTCTTCCTGAATGTGGGCCTGTTTTCGAGCTGCAGTTTTTCGGTCTGCTAACACACGCGCCGAGGAACTCCTTACCTCTACCAGGGTGTCTTCCATTTCCTGAATAATGAGGCGAATCATTTTCTCCGGATCTTCTGCACTGTCGAGCAGCGAGTTAAGGTTGGAGTTAATAATGTCTGACATACGTGAAAAGATACCCATGATGTTGATCTCCTGTTAGCTTGAGGCGCCGTTAGGGCCGAGGTCATCCATGACCCCTCCAACCCAGTAGGCTAATTCCACACCTGCTGCCATGATGCCGAGAGTGGCGATGGCGGCACCCACACCGGTGACGGTTGCGATTGCGCTGCAGATGAGAACAAGTACTGTGTAAACGGCGAAACGTTCGTCGATTGCGTCCATGCGTGTAACTCCTTCCTGAAGTGTTTAGGGGCTTCCTTGCCCTCGGCGAACCGGCCTTTCCGGCGCCTTCCCAAGGTAATTAGCGAACTATGTGCCAAGTTAAATTTATTTAATAAAATCAACGGTTTAATTCTTTTGGCGTCATGCATCGCGATTCGGGACTGATTTATAATGGCTTTTTTAACTATTTATTGTGGCTTTTTTAGCCTTTGAAGGTTAATTTAGCCATCATGAGATCACAGCCAAAAACAATTATTGGACAAAGCCCGGTTTTATCAGCGGCACTTGATCATTTATCGACGCTCGCGAGCATCGATCGACCCGTTCTCGTGCTTGGTGAGCGAGGCACGGGCAAAGAACTCGCTGCTGAACGGCTACACTTTCTATCGCCACGCTGGTCGAACGCGTTCCTTAAAGTTAATTGTGGCGCCATCGCAGAAACGCTGCTGGAAAGTGAGCTATTCGGCCATGAGGCCGGCGCTTTTACCGGCGCCACGAGGCAGCATATCGGCCGCTTTGAGCGTGCTGACGGTGGCACCCTGTTTCTAGACGAGCTGGGCACTATGTCGCTGCAATTGCAGGAAAAACTGTTACGCCTCATTGAGTACGGCGAGTTCGAGCGCGTAGGTGGCCAGAAAACGATACACGTTGACGTGCGCATAGTCGCCGCCACCAATGCAGACCTTCCCGCCATGGCCGACAGAGGTGACTTTCGCTGGGACTTACTTGATAGACTCACTTTTGACGTTGTGCGCTTACCTGCTTTGCGAGAGCGACCCGAAGATATCGACGAACTCGCCAATCACTTCGCCATGAAATTTACCTCAGAGTTAGGATGGGACGTCTTTTCTGGGTTCTCTGATACAGCGCTCGAATCACTCAAGGGCCACGACTGGCCTGGTAATATTCGCGAACTTAAAAATGCTGTGGAACGGTCCCTCTACCGATGGGGAGCACAGGACGCACCCGTGGGCATTGTCGTCATTGATCCATTCAGTGAATTTATCGGCACCCAGCCAGAGCAAGCGCCACAGCGCGAGTCTTCGCATCACTCTGATACACCTACTACTCACGCAGAACAGTTACACGAGCAGACCTCACCCTCGCTTCCCATCGATTTGCGTCGATGGCTGCACGACGCAGAAAACGACTGGTTAAGTCGTGCTCTGACGGCTAATAACTTTAGTCAGAAGCTGGCGGCCAAAGCGCTCGCATTGAGCTATGACCAAATCAGGAACTTGGTGAAAAAACATGGCATCAACCCAAAGTTGTCCCGCTCAAAGGGCTAACAACCCTTTTTCTAGCCTACGCCGAGACGTACATGTTAAATTGCACGTTGGCAAAAGCGCCATTTACCAAAGCCCCATGTAACAAAGCCCCACGTAACAAAGGCCCATGTAACAAAACCCCATGTAACAAAGCCCCACGTAACAAAGCCCCTTTAACATTAACTCCAGGAAAGACTAATCATGAGTTTGCCCTTAAGCGATCCACAACTCCTGCAAAGCAAGGCCTACATTAATGGCCAATGGTGTGATGCAGACGATGGTGCGACGTTGGCAGTGACCAACCCAGCGACAGGTGAGGTTATTAAAGAAATTGCCAAGCTAGGTGCAAACGAAACGCGGCGCGCTATTGAAGCCGCAGAAACAGCCATGGCGGAATGGCAGCGCCAGCCGGCCAAAGCTCGCTCACAAATTTTACGGCGCTGGTTCGATCTCGTCATGGCTAACCAAGAAGATCTCGCCATTATTATGACAGCGGAACAAGGCAAAACTCTCGCAGAGAGTCGCGGTGAAGTTGCCTATGGCGCGTCATACATTGAATGGTTCTCAGAGCAAGCAAAGCGTATCGATGGCGATGTCATTCCGGGGCCCGGATCCGATCGTCGTATCGTCTGCATTAAGCAGCCTGTTGGTGTTTGCGCCGCGATTACACCGTGGAACTTCCCCAACGCCATGATTACGCGCAAAGCCGCGCCGGCGCTTGCCGCAGGCTGCAGCGTGGTGATCAAACCCGCCAGCGAGACCCCACTGTCAGCACTTGCCCTGGCAGAGCTTGCCCATCGCGCTGGAATACCCGCCGGCGTGCTGAACGTTGTAGCCGGAAGCTCCAGCGCGATTGGTGGCGAACTGACCAGCAACCCCACTGTGCGGAAACTCACCTTCACCGGATCTACTCCGGTCGGCAAAATGCTTGAAGCGCAGTGTGCAGCGACCCTCAAAAAGACCTCAATGGAATTGGGTGGTAACGCACCTTTTATTGTTTTTGAAGATGCCGATATCGATGCGGCTGTCCAAGGCGCACTGATATCTAAATACCGAAACAGCGGCCAAACCTGTGTGTGTTCAAATCGCTTACTGGTTCACGAGAGCGTTGCAGAAACATTTACCGCCAAACTTGTCGAGGCGACACGGGCGTTCAAACTAGGTAACGGGGCCCATGATGGTGTCCACCTTGGCCCACTAGTTAATCAAAAAGCCGTTGCCGATGTTGACGATCTTGTCCAGCGAACCGTTGCTGATGGTGGCAAAGTCATTCTCGGTGGAAAGCCTAGCGATTTAGGGCCCTGCTTTTATGAGCCAACGATTATCACCGGGGTCACCGCTACTATGGCGGTATTTCGGAACGAGATTTTTGGCCCGGTAGCACCAATCACTACCTTCAACACTGAAGAAGAAGCTATCGCCTTAGCCAACGATACTGAGTTTGGCTTGGCAAGTTACTTCTACACCCGTGATATTGGCCGTGTATGGCGCGTATCCGAAGCCCTCGAGTACGGTATTGTTGGGGTAAATGAGGGCGTTATATCGAATGAAATGGCGCCCTTTGGTGGGGTTAAAGAGTCGGGCTCGGGCCGCGAAGGCTCCAAGTACGGTATTGAAGACTACCTCGAAATTAAATACATCTTAATGGGCGGTCTGGACCGATGAACGCCTAAGCGCTGAACGCTCGCACCCCCCCTGAAACCACATATCGATCAGTTTGGTTCTACCCACTTAAACAGGTATAGTCGCGTTGCCCCCAGCCGAGGGCGCTTGGGTATGCAAGCCACTTATAGAAGAGCAGTTCCAAAATTAGAAGAGCAGCCCCAAAATACGTATAAAATTCTCACCGATCACGGAGCATCACAATGTCCAACCAATTCCCAACATTTTTAAAGCCCAGTGCAATGAGCACAGCCCTCAGCGCCATTTTGCTAGTTGGCGCGGACCTCGCTAGCGCACAGCTGGAAGAAGTTATCGTCACGGCCTCGCGTCGAGCAGAGAGCATGCAAGACGTATCGATATCTATGCTGTCCAAGAGCGGTGAAGATATCCGAGACATGGGTATTACTCGAGCCGCAGAATTCGCAGTGGATATTCCGGCTGTCACAATGTCTCAGAGCCCTATCGGCAACTTTATTTTTATCCGAGGCATCGGGACAGCAGGGGTTAACCAGGGTATTGAGCTGTCAGTATCGATGTTCCACGACGGTGTTTATATGGGCCGGCACCAGCTGTCACGAGCACCATTTATGGACTTGGAACGCGTAGAAGTGCTTCGCGGACCTCAGAGTATTTTGTTTGGTAAGAATACAATTGGTGGCGCAATCCACTTGATCACCGCAAAGCCCACAGAAGAAGTTGAGGGCTCCATCAGTGCCCTCTACGGCAGCTATGGAGAGCAAGAATTGAGTGGCGTCTTATCTGGCCCCATTACAGACACGCTTTCAGGTCGGATCGCAGTTCGCGGCTACCAGATGGATGGCTACCTCGATAACATTATTACTGGTGAAGACGGCCCTGAGCGGGACGATCAAACTATTCGCGCTCAGCTCACATGGGATGCTACTGACAACCTCACCATCACCGGCAAATGGGAAAGCAGTGAATTCGAGCAATACCAGCAATTCACGCAACTAACAGTGAACGACCCTGTGGGTACCGGCGTGGCCTTCGGCGGCCTCAATGCAGCGCTCGTTGCTGTGGCTTCGGGCACAGGCGTTGGCACAGAAAGATATGACGATCAACGCGCCGTCGACAACGATGGCGGCGTTGTTCTCGGACAAGTCTTGCCTGAATACGCAGGTCTTCCCGGTTTCCCAGACAAAGACGAATTTAGCAACAACGAAATGGACCTGGGTACACTGACGATTGACTGGGCTCTTGGCGACCATACACTGACGTCGGTAACCGGTTATGCCCAGTATGACTACCAAGATATTTGTGACTGTGACTTTGCGGCTATTCCGTTAATTCAAGTTGATGCCACGGAAGACTATGACCAGTTCAGCCAAGAAATTCGACTGACGTCACCCGGTGGTGAACGCTTCGATTATATCGTCGGTATGTACTACCAAGAGAGTGAGCTGAATTATCGGTCTATTGAAGGTTTCGGCGCATCGTTGGCGGCCCCGTTATTGGGTGCTCCTGCAGCACTGACACCCAACCTTACCCGCGATTACACGATGGACCAAGATCAAGACATGTGGGCTGTGTTCGCTTCGGGCACCTACAGCTTCACTGACTCGACACGTCTTATGGCAGGTATTCGTTATTTTGATGAATCAAAAACTGCTAGCCACGTTCTAGACAAAAGCTTCACAGGCGGCTGGGATTACAGTCCTGCAGCGGGCTTACCCGCCGGCACACTGACCTACGGCAATACTGCAGCCGAATACGATCGCTTCCTCGGCGACTTTGCGGGCACCGCGCTCGTTGCCATCTCAGAAGGCATTTATGCAGGCTTACTCGGTACCTTTGAACACAATATTCAAAATCGTAAGCGCAACGAAGAGGACGTCAACTGGATTTTGACGCTTGAGCAAGACCTCAATGACGACACTATGGTGTTTGCCACAGTATCGACAGGCACTAAAGGCGGTGGTTTTGATGGCCGTTTCCTTCAAACCAACGACGGTCCGTTCTTCGAATACGAAGAGGAGACAGCAATCAGCTACGAATTAGGCCTCAAAGCTAGCCTACTCGATGGCACGATGTCGCTGAACGCTACTGCGTTCCTCTCTACGGTCGAAGATTATCAGGTCAGTATTTTTGACGGTGCAACAGCATTCTTCGTCCAAAACGCTGCCGAAGTAGAGACCAGCGGTCTTGAAGTGGATGTGAAGTGGGCGCCGACTGACGGTTTGATCGTGAGCTTTGCAGGAACCTATCTCAACGCTGAATACAGTGATTTCCCGAACGCCCCGTGTTGGTCGATTTCAGGATCAGAGCCTGTCAACCGCGGCGATTGTGTAAACCGTGGCGCAGCTGATGCTTACAGAGATGCAACCGGCGATACCAATATGTTCTCGCCCGAGTTTGCGTTCAACTTCAACGTTGACTACCGAATCCCCGTAGGAAACGCATTGGAAGTTCGCGGTATCTTTAACATGAACTACTCAGACGAGTTCTTCGCAGCCTCGGATCTTGATCCTGTCTATGCTGGCGTCGATTCTTACACCATGTATGACCTCCGACTCAGCATCGGCAGTCAAGATGGCACATGGGATATCGCCGCTATTGGTAAGAATCTAACCGATGAGTTAGTCAGTGGTAACAGTAACGACCAGCCACTAGTACCCGGTAATGGCTTTGCCTCTACCGATCGATTGCGATCTTATGCACTCCAAGCCACTTATAGGTTCTAACCATAGCCGCACCGGCTCGTTGACTTAATTGAAAGCCCGCTATTTAGCGGGCTTTTTTTTGTGGGCAGAATTAGCACACTGCCTTTCTCGAGCTTACTTTAGTCCCTTGTGCGTCACCCAATCGAGAGTACTGTCTAGTGCTCGACGCAATTTCTGATCGATTTCGTCTACATGTTGTTCTTGAATGATGAGCGGTGGACATAATGCAATTCTATTTCCACCCAATGGCCTGACGATCAAACCATTCTGCTCCGCAGCGGCAGCGCAAAATTGGGCGACTTGCATACCGTCAAACGGTTTTTTAGTTGCCTTATCGGCCACGAGCTCAAGCGCGCCCAGTAAACCAATAGACGAGACCTCGCCAACTAACGGATGATCGATGTACGACGCTAGCTTACTTTGAAGATATCGACCCATCACAGCCGCGTGCTCGAACAAATTATCGCGCTGATAAATATCGATTACCTTTGAAGCGACCGCACAGCCTAAAGGGTGACCGCTATAGGTGTATCCATGCCCAAACACACCCATCTGAGTGGCAGAATCAGCAATTACGTCGGCGATGTCGCCACTGACGATAGCCGCTGAAATGGGGACATATGCCGACGACAACGCTTTTGCACAAGCCATCATCTTTGGTTTCATATTCAGGCGCGTCGCACCAAAATCAGTGCCTAATCGGCCAAAACCGCAAATAACCTCGTCGTCCCACAAGATAATTCCATAACGATCCAGAACGGCCTGAATGGACTCAAAGTAACCGTCGGGGGGAACGATGACTCCCCCTGCGCCGTTAACCGGTTCGGCAATCATTGCCGCAATGGTGTCTGGCCCCTCAGCCAAAATCAACTGTTCTAACTCGTCGGCGCGTCGCGCTACAAATTCGCCTTCACTCTCGCCAGGATTCGCGCAGCGGTAGTAGTGTGGTGCCCCCGTGCGCAATACGCCGAGGGCGTCAAACGGCAATTGAAAGTGGGTGTGATTTGGGGCTAACCCGGTGAGTGCAGCCGACGCCAGTGTGACGCCGTGATAACCTTTTTCTCGCGCAATGATTTTTGTTCTTTGTGGCTGTCCCGATGCTGCAGCGTAATAGCGGATTAACTTCATCAGCGTGTCATTAGCGTCAGACCCTGAATTACCCAAGAATACCTGCGCGTTTTCTATCGGCACCATTGCGGCAAGTTTATCGGCCAACTCGATGGCTGCTGGATGGGTCTTACCACTAAACATGTGGCTAAAACTGAGCTCTCGCATCTGGCGCGTTGCCGTCTCAATAATCTCTTCATTCCCGTAGCCTAGTGCAGTGCACCAAAGCCCCGCCATACCCTCGAGGTAGCGCTTACCCGCCTTATCGAAGATGTAAGGTCCCTCTCCACGGGCGACCACCATCGTTTCCGTCGCTGAAGGATTGGTCGTGGGATAAATCATGGCAGTCATGGCGGGGGTCCCTAGGGTGTCATTGTCGGTGATCGTAAAAGTAACGCTAAGTTCGCCGTGCGCCAAGCACCCACATTGGGTAGCCTCTGCGTGTCCGGGGAGGCGCACCGCTCGCTTACTGGGCGCGGTTTTTCTCCTTGCCGCACCGCTCACACCGATAGCGGGTTATCAACTCCCCTCGGCGAACCGCAAACGGATCTGATTTAACAACTTTCCATTTGTGATGCCCATTGCGGCATAAGGTCTGATCAACCGGTTTTCGCGCTTTGCGTGGGCCAAAGGGAATGACGTCCGCCACGCGATTAAACACTCATCTGTGCACGTCGCACCGCATGGTGCCATTGAGCGACACGTTGAGCCCGCTTCTTTGGCGGCAACGCCACAGTGAAGTCCCGCTCTATACCCCAGATTTTACTAATTTCAGCGGTCGAACTCCAAAGGCCAACCCCAAGTCCAGCAAGGAAACAAGCACCAGCAACAGTGGTTTCAATGACCGTAGGACGAATGATTTTTCGTCCCAAATAGTCAGCTTGTAATTGCATGAGAAGGTTATTGGCCGCGGCACCGCCATCAACACGCAGAGGCTTCATTCGCGCATCTATATCTTGTTCCATCGCACGCAAAATATCGGCATTTTGAAGCGCCATCGCATCGAGTGTTGCGCGGGCAATATGCGCACGCCCCGTCCCTCTGGTGAGGCCGCAGAGCAAGCCACGCGCCTCAGGGTCCCAGTAAGGCGCGCCTAAACCTGTGAGCGCGGGAACAAACTCGACGCCCCCACTGTCGGACACACTGGCCGCCAAACTTTCGATCTCCGCAGCGGTCTTGATCAAGCCGAGCTCATCGCGAAGCCACTGTACGGCAGCGCCACACACAAAGGCGCCACCCTCGAGCGCGTATTCAATAGGCCCCTCTTCTCCCAGCTGCCAACCGACGGTGGTGAGCAATCCCGCTTTTGAATTAACGCGCGTCGAACCGGTGTTCATTAAAATAAACGACCCGGTACCAAACGTGCACTTAGCCTCACCAGGCTTGAAGCAGGCCTGCCCAAACAATGCTGCTTGCTGGTCTCCTGCTATACCGGCGATGGGAATGCCATCGGGTAGTCCGGCAAGTCCTTTAGTGCGACCTAAAATCGTACTGGAGGCGCGCACCTCGGGAAGAATATTTCGCGGCACTTGAAAAATGGATAACAGTTCATCGTCCCAATCACCCTGATCGATATTCAGCAAGGACGTACGAGAAGCATTGGAGACATCGGTAGCATGTACCGCCCCACCGGTTAAACGCCATAACAAAAACGAGTCAACCGTACCCGCGGCAACCTTACCTTGCTTTAGCCGACGCTCGATGCCTGGTGTGTTTTTGAGAAGCCAGCGAAATTTACTCGCCGAAAAATACGGATCCAATACGAGGCCGGTTTTTTCTTTAACGACAGACTCCTTGCCTGCCTTCCGTAGCGACTGGCAATAATCGGTCGTGCGGCGACACTGCCATACGACCGCATTATTGAGCGCCTCACCCGTATCGCGATCCCAAAGCAATGCTGTTTCACGCTGGTTGGTGATACCGATCGCGACAATCTGGGAAGACTTCGCTAATCGCGTCTTTAAAAGCGCGCGAATGCCCTTTAGTACAGATAGCCATATCGCTTCAGGATCGTGTTCTACCCAACCGGGTTGAGGATAAATTTGCGGGAATTCGTGATTAACGCTTTTTAACAACCGGCCACTGGCATCCATTAACGCAACCGTTGTTCCTGTTGTTCCCTGATCAATCGCTAATATTACATCAGCCACTGGATACTCCTGAGTTCTGGCGTCGAGTGAAAGTAGCCAAGAAAAAGGCGCCTCAAAGGCGCCTTTTTCTTATTAAGTTACGCTGCTCCGTAACCCTCAATCGCTTTGATTTCCAAGTAATCGGTAAAACCATGAGCACCCCACTCACGACCATTACCTGACTGCTTGAACCCACCAAAGGGCACGTCTGTACCGCCCGACGCGCCGTTTAAGTGGATATTACCCGCGCGAATTCTCGACGCCACTTTGCGCGCGCGCTCAATATCTTCACTCTGAACATAGCCTGCAAGACCATAGGGCGTGTCGTTAGCAATGCGAATTGCTTCTTCTTCGGTGTCATAGGGAATCATAACGAGCACGGGACCAAAAATTTCTTCCCTCGCAACAGTCATGTCGTTGTTTACCTCAGAAAATACAGTGGGCTTGACGTAATAGCCACGCTCAATGCCGTCAGGTAATCCTAAACCACCGCATACGAGCTTCGCACCTTCATCAATACCTTTACCTATCAGGCCCTGAATCTTGTCCCACTGCACCTTAGAAACAACAGGCCCCATTGTCGTCGCTTCCTCCGCAGTGTCGCCAATAACCACCATATCAGCCGTCACTGCCGTCGCAATTGCTTCAGCCTCTGCTAACTTGGCTCGTGGCACCAGCATGCGCGAAGGTGCATTACACGACTGACCGGTGTTGTGGTACATATGAAGTACGCCCCGGGTAACCGCAGCGCCCAAATCGGCGTCATCAAGAATAATGTTGGGCGATTTGCCACCCAATTCTTGGGTCACACGCTTAACGGTGGGCGCAGCATTTTGTGCGACTAGTGATCCTGCACGAGTTGAGCCAGTAAATGACATCATGTCGACATCGGGGTGTACAGACAGCGCTGTACCTACGGTCGGACCATCACCGTTCACGAGATTAAATACGCCTGCGGGCACACCTGCTTCGTGAAGAATTTCAGCGTAGAGGTAAGATGAAAGTGGTGCGACTTCGCTAGGCTTGAGAACCATAGTACAACCGACGGCCAAGGCTGGCGCGACTTTGCAACTCACTTGGTTAACAGGCCAGTTCCAAGGGGTAATGAGTCCACACACGCCTATGGGTTCTTTAACCACGCGGTGCTCGCCCAACTGCTCGTCGAACGTAAAGGTTTTTAATACCTTTGCCGCTTCCATGATATGCCCTAAACCTGCATACGCCTGAGCGGTAGAGGCCAAGCTAATAGGCGCGCCCATTTCAAGTCGAATTGCTTCAGCCATATCACCAATACGGCTCTGGTAGACTTCAGCAATACGTTCAAGCAGCGCAATACGTTCTTCAACACTTGTCTGACTGAAGGTCTCAAATGCTGCTTTCGCAGCCGCGACCGCCTTATCCACATCGGTTTCATTGCCCAAGGAAATTGTTGCGCATACCTCTTCAGTGGCCGGATTAAGAACGTCGAAATCGTTGGGGCTGGTGGGCTCGACCCACTCTCCGTTGATATAAAATTGCTTACATTCGCGCATGATGACCTCGTTAGTTATGTTTTTCGTTAGCTATGTTTTTCGTTAATTGTGTTTAACGGAGCAAGCGGTATGCACCTCCAGCCAATGCTGCAAGTGCCACAGCACATTTATCGGGCTAAGTTACCATTATTTCAAGTGTTTTAGGTGATCCACTCCATCCATATAGCCCACAAGGGGTGGATAACTGGGGAAAATCAGCTGCGCTCAGTGCATGATCCTCCAATTGAGAGGACGGGTGAAATGGAGGCACTCGCTTATGCCTTTTTTGCACCTAATTTTGTATCTCACGCCACAATTAGCCATAATGTCACCGCATACAAACTACCGAGACGTAGACAATGAATCAAGCCGCCGACTTTAATGAAATGACGCTGTTCCGAGACATGGCCAAGCGCGCTTTTGAGCAGGAAATCTCCCCCCACTTTGAAGAGTGGGAAGCCCAGCACATGGTGCCAAGAGAACTCTGGAATACCCTTGGCCAGGCGGGATTACTGTGCCCCGATGTGAGTGAGGAATACGGTGGCGCTGGCGCTTCGGCCCAGGTCACTCTTGCGATGATTGAAGAACTTGCCTACATGGGCTGCGGTGGTATCGCATCAGGCTATGGCATCCACTCCAACATTGTAGCCCCCTACCTATCTCGACACGGCACCGCTGAGCAGAAAGCACAATGGCTGCCTAAAATGGTCAGCGGCGACTGTGTCGGCGCTTTGGCAATGACGGAACCCGGAGCAGGCTCTGACGTGCAAGGTATCCGCACTAACGCCGTCCGCGATGGCGACGAATGGGTGTTAAACGGCTCCAAAATTTTCATCACTAATGGCATCCATGCTGACTTAGTTATCGTGGCAGCGATTACGGATCCCGGTAAAGGGGCAAAAGGCACGTCACTGTTTCTTGTCGACGCCCATGCACCTGGCTTCGAAAAATCGAAAAAAATTGAGAAGATTGGTCAACACTCTTCAGATACTGCGCTACTGTTTTTCACCGACGTACGCCTACCTGCCAACGCGTTACTGGGTGAGGTGAACAAAGGCTTCACTATTCTGATGGACGAGCTGCCAAGAGAGCGCCTAGGCATTGCAGCTCAAGCCGTCGCAGCATCAGAAGGTGCTCTCGATATCACCGTTCAATACGTGCAAGAGCGCCAAGCGTTTGGCCAAAAAATCGGGCAGTTCCAAAACACCCGCTTCAAACTCGCTGAAGTTAAGACCGAGATAGAACTTAATCGCGCGTTTTATGAAAAGTGTGCTGACAAATATACGCGCGACGAACTTAGCTCAGACCAAGCCGCCATGCTCAAGCTCGCGAGCTGCGAGATGCAGTGTCGTGTAGCCAATGACTGCCTGCAATTATTCGGTGGCTATGGCTACACTACGGAGTATCCCATTTCGCGTTTTTACACCGATGCGCGGATCCAAACGATTTATGGTGGTTCATCGGAGATTATGCGTGAACTCGTTGCCCGCTCGCTACTCGGCCGCGCATAGCACTTCGACCGCCCATGGAGAACGCCGCTTTCGCGGCGTTTTTTTGTCACGCTGACTTCTCCCTATACGTAGCCAAGAGGGCCTCTTATCGTGTTTATTAAATGTGTACATGCCACTTTTATTCGGCTGCTACTCGCCGCGCTTCTGACTCTCACGAGTGGGTTCAGTTCAGCACAAGATGCCGCAGTTAATACCATCATCGATGAACATTGGGCATGGGTCCTGTCCGAATACCCAGAAATGCGCCTTGAGTACGGTGATCGATCGGGTAACAGTCAGTGGACCGATGTCAGTCCTAAAGCACAGGAGGCGCGTCACAAGACCCTACAAGGCTTTATTAAGCAACTAACGGCTATTGAACCCTCGAGCCTCAGCGAGTCGGCCCAATTAAACCGCACCATGTTACTGCGCGAACTGCGTGACGATACTGAGGCGTTTGAGAACGGCATGCACCTCATGCCAGTTAATATGCGTAGCGGTCCCCAGCATCGACACGGCATGGCCGAACGCCTGCCCTTTGAAACAGAGCAAGACTACAAGGACTGGCTGGCGCGCTTAAAGGCTCTGCCATCCCAGCTTGATCAGTATCAACTCTTACTCAAGCAGGGAATCGCGAGCCAGCGAACGCAAGCACAGATCGTGATGCAGCGGGTACCCGATCAGATTGATCGCGTCATTACGGAAGACCCTACTAAAAACCCTTTCTATAAAGCATTTATCGATATACCTGAATCCATAGACACAGCAAGTGCTCGCGCCTTACGCGCCGAAGCGCAGATTGTCATCACGGAAATTATCAATCCCGCGTACCGAGGTTTCGGACAATTTATGCGCGACACCTACCTGCCCGCTTCGCGGAAACAACCGGGCTTGGGTAGCCTTCCAGAGGGCAAGGCAGCCTACAGACAACGAGTTGCAGCCTTCACCACGACGTCCCTATCTCCCGAGGAGATTCATCAAATTGGCTTGGATGAAGTGGCCCGTATTCGACATGAAATGGAAACTGTTATCGATGAAGTGGGGTTCGAGGGTGATATTCAAGCATTTAACGCCTTCTTGCGAACTGATCCACAGTTCTACTACGAAACACCCGAGGCGTTGCTAGAGGGCTATCAAGCGATATCGAAGCGTCTCGATCCACAGCTGGTCAAACTCTTTGGCAAACTGCCTCGCATGCCCTACGGAGTCAGGCCAATCCCCGAAGCTATTGCGCCTGACACCACGACCGCGTACTACATGCGCCCCGCCGCCGACGGCACTCGTCCAGGCTGGTATTACGTTAATCTCCACCGACCGGAAGTCCGACCAAAATTTGAAATGGAAGTATTGAGTGTTCATGAAAGTGTGCCGGGACACCATTTACAGATAGCCCTGGCTCAAGAATTAGGTGAGCTCCCTGAGTTTCGCCGTAACAGCAGTGTTACAGCGTTTATTGAGGGCTGGGGGCTTTATTCGGAGCGCTTAGGGTACGACATGGGGCTTTATCAGGATCCCTACTCCCGATACGGGCAGCTCGTCTATGACATGTGGCGCGCAGTGAGACTGGTCGTCGATACCGGAATGCATTATTTCGGTTGGAGTCGCGAACAAGCTATCGATTACTTCAAAGCCAATGCCGCCAAAACAGAAGCCGATATTGTCAATGAAATCGATCGCTATATTGGTTGGCCCGGACAAGCATTGGCTTACAAAATAGGCCAGTTAAAAATACTCGCTCTCCGTACCGAGGCTGAGCAGACGCTCGGAGATAACTTTGACATTCGAGCGTTTCACGACGAGCTGTTAGGCGCTGGTGCCATTCCTCTCGATGCATTGGAAGATCGCATGCACGAGTGGCTAACGACACAGTCCCAATAAAGCCAAGCCCAGCATCCTTCGTATACCGGCATCCTTCGTAAACCGGCATCCTTCGCATACCAGCATCTTTCTAATAA
>Ga0209137_1000763_pt1 | contig 32873 bp, 30 predicted proteins | sample SaaInl5LU_22_DNA_FD_184642 | JGI IMG/M metagenome (GOLD analysis project Ga0209137, IMG submission 184642) | Marine microbial communities from expanding oxygen minimum zones in the Saanich Inlet - ESP_105LU_22_DNA (SPAdes) (version 2) | ecosystem: Environmental > Aquatic > Marine > Intertidal...
TCCCTGAAGTGATGAATACAGGCATGTTTACTTCGTATATGTTTACGGAAGTTTTCCCGGAGCAAGAGCAGGACCAGCCGAGTTTCAGTATTCAGTACCGCGCGAAAGATTTGGAGAGCATCAAACTGTACATGCAGATGTATGCGCCCGAGCTGAAAAGCAAAAGTGCGAAAGCCTGGGGCACACACGCCTTAGGATTTAGAACCTTGTTAGAGGTATTGGACGAACAATGATGAAAGAGACCGCAGTATTTGAATTGGCCAATGGCCTACAATGTGCCTTCGTACCCAAAAAGAGTACGGTTGCGCATATCGCCGTCGCCATTCGTGCGGGATCGAGAGATGAGCTTGAGCACCAGCAAGGGCTCGCACATTTCATCGAACACAACCTATTCAAAGGCACCACCAAACGCAAAGCCTACCACATCCTTTCCCGTTTGGACGATGTCGGAGGTGAGCTCAACGCCTATACCACGAAAGAAGAAACCATCATTCACGCAAGTTTCCTGAAGGCCGATATGCGCCGCGCGATGGAATTGCTCAGTGACGTGATGGTCCAAAGCACGTTCCCTGAGCGTGAGTTAGAGAAAGAAAAAGACGTCATTAAAGACGAAATCTACAGCTACAAAGACAGCCCAAGCGAGCAAATCTTTGACGATTTCGAAGATTTGATTTTTGCCGGCGATCCACTAGGACGAAATATCCTAGGTACTCCAGACAGTGTCGATGGACTGGGGCGTGAGGATATTCTAGAATTTATCGGCAGGACCTACAGCGCGGAACGCATCAAAATTTCGATTTCTGGAGCATTTACCCGTGAGCGTGTCGAGCGCATGTGCGGGGAGTTTTTCGGGCATTGGCAGCTTGCGCCGAACGGTTGGACCAACTCTTTTCAAGGCAACTCTACCCCTACCAAACGTATCGATCCTGTAGCCCAATTCCAGGACCACTACATGATCGGCTGGCGTACACCTGGCATTCACGACGAAAACCGCAGGCCCTTGCTACTGCTCAACAACATTTTGGGCGGCCCTGCGATGAACAGCAGACTGGGATTGAATATTCGTGAGAAGCACGGCATCGCTTACAACATCGAAAGCTACATGAACCTCTACAGCGACATCGGCATGCTCGGGATTTACCTCGGTTGTGATTCTTCGCAAACGGCAAAAGCGTCGCATCTGGTGATGAAGGAAGTGGAGAAATTCCAACAGAAAAAGTTGGGCACCTTGCAGCTGTCTAAGGCTAAAAACCAATTCTTGGGCCAGATGGCTCTTTCCGAAGAAAACGGCCTGAACACCGCCATAGGGGCAGCGCGCGCATTGCTCCATTTTGGGAAAGTCAACAGCTTTGAAGGGGTGGCAGAAAAAATCCGTAGCATCAGCGCGGAAGAAGTGATGGACGCAGCGAACGACTATTTGACGGCGGAGAGCGCCTATGAATTGGTCTACAAGAAAATTTAAATACCCATGGAATACCTCAGCGACGAACTGCACCGCTACATCAGCGATCACACCTCAGAGGCTCCGGAATATTTGAACGAGCTCGAGCGTGAAACTTGGGTGAAGATTGTCATGCCCCGTATGCTCAGCGGACACGTTCAAGGGCACATTCTTAAAATGTTCTCTCTGATGCAACGCCCAAAGCACATCCTCGAGGTGGGTACTTTCACGGGCTATGCATCGCACTTCTTAGTGGAGGGACTGCAATCTCAAGGTGAGTTCCACGCGGTAGAAATCAACGAGGAGCTGGAAACCATCATCAAAAAGTATTGGGAAAAAAGTCCTTTCTTTGACCGGATGCACCTGCACATCGGGCCAGCAAAAGATGTTTTATCCACCCTGCACAGGCCTTGGGATCTCATTTTTCTCGATGCCGACAAGAAGGGACTCTTGACCTACTATGAACAGCTCATTCCTCACATGCCCACCGGATCAATTATGCTGATTGACAACATCTTATGGTCAGGAAAAGTAGCAGAAGAAGTGGCCTCTAACGATAAAGACACACAGGCGATTGTAGCCTTGAACCGACACGTTGCGGACGATCCTCGCGTCGAACAGGTGATTTTAAGCGTTCGCGATGGAATAATGATGGTGCGGAAGCTTTAGTATATGTTAGATTAATGTATCTTAGAAGGCATTAAACTAACTTAAAGATTCTATGAAAAAAGTTTTACTCCTTGCGGCAGTAGCTCTAGGTTTCAACGCGATCGGTCAAGAGGCAGCTACCTCTAAGCTTTTGCAAAACGAAATTACTCCTAACGCTGCAGCTAAAGAAAAAGTAGAGAACATCATCTCTAAAAAAGGTGGCGCTGTTGCCGGTCAGTTCGATTACACTGACTTCTTGTACCAGTTCTACAGCTCTGATCTAGTATTGGGAGCAATCACTACGACTCCGGATTCTTCATCTGTGATCATTTACAGCGACGGTACTCCAGGGTACTCTTACAACCACGCTGTAGGTGCATTGTACGACTTCAACTACTACGGTTGGGGTGCGAACGAGTTCAACGAAACAGATGCAATCACTGTAGATTCACTTCACGTGATCGGTGGTTACACCATCTTCGACGGGAACAACGCTGATAAAATCCGCTTTACAGTATTCAAAGGTGCGAACGGCTTTGCTGCTCCATTCTCTGGTGTTCAGTACAACGCAGCTACATACGCAGCGTTAGATCCAACGGTACAGCCTACGGCTAAGACGATGGATTACGCAGGTAGCGCTTTGAACGGCGACCAAGGTGGCCCTACTTCTGCGAACGCAACAGTGATCGAGTACGATCTAACTGTAGCTGATTCAGGTGTTGCTCAGATAAGTGTTGAAATCCCAGGTGGTTTGAGCATGATGGGTGACGAGCTTATGGGTGTATTCATCGAATACGTTCCAGGTGGCTTGACTACTTCTGATACGATCAACTACCAAACGATGACTGGTGATATCAACCCGTTCTCGTTCTACTACTACAGAGAAGGTAACACATCTGCTCCACAAGGATACTTTATCCAGGATTACGACAGTACTTCTACAAACTGTTCTAACTTCTTGTTCAGCGAAACTCGTTACGCTGCATGGCAATCTCCTTCTGATTGGAGAAACGACCAGACAAGCATCAACATGAGCTTCTCTCACCTGATCTGGGTAACTGCCTCAGGTAACTCTACGATCGGTGTAAACGAAGCAGATCTCACTTCAGTAGCTGTATTCCCGAACCCATCTAACGGTGTTGTAAACGTAGAGCTTGATGCAACTACGGACGCAACGGTAACTGTTGTAGATGTTTTGGGTCAGTTAGTTTACGCTGCGAACGAAAGCTTCATAGCAGGTGAGCGCAAAGTGATCGACCTCAGCAACAACGCAAAAGGAATGTACATTCTTTCTGTTGAAGGCGAAGGTGTGAACACTGTAGAGCGCATTACAATCAAGTAATCCTCACACGCTTAACACAACCCATAAAAGCCCGGATGCGAAAGTATCCGGGCTTTTTTATGCCCCAATTTTTAGAGGCAGCCTAGAAAATGTGTTGGTGAGTAGGGTTCGCGATTATTTGCGCAAAGCCTGGCGAACCTGTTTGAAGAGCTTGCTTTTGAAGACGTAATCCTCAACATCCGCATTTGTACTGCTGAGTACCTCATCGTTCGTTCCTTCCCATACCTTAAGGCCTTCTTTCATGAAGATCACGTGGTCGCCAATTTCTAAAACAGAATTCATATCATGGGTATTGACGATGGTGGTCATGTCAAACTCGTGGGTGATTTCCTGGATCAATTGATCAATAACAATCGCCGTTTCTGGATCAAGTCCCGAGTTCGGTTCATCACAAAAGAGGTAATGGGGACTCATCGAAATGGCGCGTGCGATAGATACACGCTTTTGCATCCCCCCTGAAATTTCACTAGGATATTTCGCGTCGGCACCTTCTAAACGAACACGATCCATGACAAATTTTACACGGGCATCTTTTTCTTTTTCCGTCATGTTCGAGAACATCTCCAACGGAAAACGAATATTTTCTGCAACGCTCATACTGTCAAACAGTGCCCCACCTTGGAAGACCATACCGATCTCCTGGTGCAGGAATTTGCGACGCTCTTTGCTCATGGTGCCTAGACGCTCTTCGTTGTAGTAGATATCGCCCTCTTCCGGATCAAATAAGCCGAGTATGGTTTTTAGAAAAACAGTCTTCCCGGATCCCGAACGGCCAATGATTAGATTCGTCTTTCCTTTGTAAAAGTCTACGTCAACGCCCTTGAGTACCTGATTCTCCCCAAAGCTCTTGTGTATGTTCTCTGCGCGAATCATAGGCTAGGTTAAAATCATATCAGTAAGCAAGAAGTTCGCCAGGATGATGGCCAAACAAGAGCGCACTACGGCATTTGTGCTGGCCACACCTACCTCGACAGCTCCACCCTTCACGGAATATCCGCTGTAGGCACTAACACTACCGATGATAAAGGCAAAAACGGTCGCTTTGATGAGTCCGTATACGGCGTTTTCAAAGACGATGAATTCTAATCGGTATCCCATGACACTTTCTTCGAAGGGAACAAGTCCGAGCAAATCGCCCGCCATTGCACCGCCCCAGAGGCCTAAGAATAGGGACATGATTATGAGTATGGGATTAAAAACTAACAAGGCAACGACCTTGGGAAGTATTAAGAAACTCGCGCTGTTCACCCCCATGACTTCGAGGGCATCGATCTGCTCGCTAACGCGCATGGTGCCCAATGATGAGGCTATGTTGGAGCCTACTTTTCCTGCCAGAATAAGGCTGACCACTGTAGGACTGAACTCTAGAGTAATGGACTCGCGCGTTGCCATCGCGATGTAATAGGTCGGGATGAGCGGATCATCGCTGAGCTGAAAAGCGGTTTGGATGGTAACCACCGCACCCATAAAAACGGATAAAATCACCACGATTCCTATGGAGTCGAGCCCCAAGAGTTGAATTTCTTTGGTGAGCGATTTGAAAAACAAGCGCCAACGGTCGGGCCTCCTAAAGACTTTCGTCATGAGGATCGCGTAGGCTCCAATTCCTTCAAAAAAGTTCGTGATCATGTGGCTAATTTACAGTTTCTTTGAAGGATAAACTCCTTTACGATGAAGAGAATTGCCCTATTTTCCACGCTACTCTTAGCGCTCGCCTTGAGCAGCTGTGGTGCCCTCAAAGACTGTGACTGCCCATCTTTCAGCCAGATTGAAGCTCCTGCAGAACGCGCGTAAGGATGGATGTAGAACCCCTGCGCGGATATTTGCCACCCGGCATAAGTCTGGAGCTTTTTGAGCGTTGGCTGAGCGAAGAACCGTGCGCTTTGAAAATCAAGGCGCCGCGAAGTACGAAGCTTGGAGATTTTCGCCCGCCACGTCCTGGAGCGCTGCCGGGAATTACGCTCAACAGCGATTTACGTCCGTACCAATTTCTGACGACCTTCGTCCATGAGATCGCCCACCTAATCACTTGGAACGCTTTCGGACGCAAGGCCGCGCCGCATGGGACCGCTTGGAAGTCACAGTTTGGGGAGATGCTGAGGGAATTGGCCACAGATTCTAGTTTGGATGAGCGTTATCGGACCGCAATTCTGCGCCACGCCGAGCGACCAAAATCGCACACAGGGGCGGATTTGAACCTGTACAGCACCATTCTTGAGCTGGACCACCACAACGTTGCTCTTCTATTGAAGGACCTCTCCCCGGGTGAAGATTTCCGTTTTCGCCAACGTGAATTTTCGTTTATCGAGCTGCGGCGAACACGTGCACTGGTCAGTGAAAAAGGCAGTGGTAAACAGTTCACCATTCCCTTGTTAGCGGAGGTCGAACGCTGTTAGAACGCTCGGTTTACCTACCTTTGCGATGAAATCACGAATCCATGGCAAAGAATATATTTTCAACGGACTACACTCTGGGTATTTTAGGCGGCGGTCAGCTGGGCAAAATGATGCTGTACACCACGCGTAAATTTGACATTCGCACGAAAGTGCTCGATCCCAGTCCTGATGCTCCTGGCCAATTCGGAGCTCACGAGTTCCAAGTAGGTTCCCTCCAAGACTACGATACGGTCATGGAATTTGCTAAAGATTGTGATACGGTGTGTATCGAAATTGAGTCAGTTAACGTTCAAGCCCTGCGCGACCTGCGTGCCCAAGGAAAAAAAGTACACCCCAACCCGGACAGCCTAGAGCTCATCCAAGATAAAACCAAGCAAAAGCAGTTTTACGCCGACCACCACATCCCTACTTCAAGGTTCGAGATGCTCGGTAGCCGTGCCGACTTTGATGCTGCACGCGATCGCTGGCCACTGCCCTTTGTTTGGAAAGCCGCTACAGGCGGTTACGACGGATTCGGAGTAGTGGTGTGTCGCGAAGAAGCAGATACCACAAACATTCCGGACGCTCCAGGTATGCTCGAGGCCTTCGTGAATTTTGAGCTGGAAGTCAGCGTGATTGTCGCCCGCAACGAAAGCGGTGAAGTGAAAACTTTCCCCGTAGCAGATCAAGAATTCCACCCGACCGCTAACCAAGTAGAGTATGTCCTCTGCCCTACGGTACTCTCACAAGAGATGCAGCAAAAAGCAGAAGTCATCGCCATGAAAACTGCCGAAGCCTATGACATCTGTGGTCTTCTCGCTGTGGAGCTGTTCGTTACCAAGGACGGTGAGATTCTCGTGAACGAGGTAGCACCACGTCCCCACAACAGCGGCCACCATACCATCGAGGCGTGTTACACGAGTCAGTTTGAACAGCACGTGCGTGCAGTACTGGACCTGCCTTTAGGCTCTACTGAGCTCAAAGCAGCTGGGGTCATGGCGAATCTTGTGGGCGCAGAAGGCTTTACAGGTGATGTCGTGTACGATGGCTACGATGAGCTGCTCAGCGAACCTGGCGTAAACATTCACATTTATGGGAAGGCGCAAACGCGTCCGTTCCGCAAAATGGGACACGTGACCGTCGTTGCAAAAGATAGAGATGAAGCCCGCAAACGCGCGGAGTGGGCAAAGAATAGTATATTGGTCAAAAGCAAATAAGTATGATCGGAATCATTATGGGCAGCACTTCAGATCTGCCAGTTATGCAGCAAGCGATAGACGTCTTAGACGAACTAGGCATTTCTTACGAAGTGGATATTGTCAGTGCCCACCGCACGCCCGAGAAACTTATGGACTACGGACAGAATGCGCACAAGCGTGGACTGAAAGCAGTGATTGCCGGTGCTGGTGGCGCAGCACATTTGCCAGGGATGATCGCTTCAGTTAGCCCGTTGCCGGTGATCGGCGTTCCAGTGCACAGCTCAAACTCGATCGACGGCTGGGACAGCGTACTTTCCATTTTGCAGATGCCTGGAGGCGTTCCCGTAGCGACTGTAGCACTAGACGGTGCGAAAAACGCGGGGATACTTGCTGCGCAGATTGTAGGCTCTTCTGATGCTGCCGTTCAGCAACGCGTGATTGATTTCAAAGAAGGACTCAAGGCAAAAGTGCTGAAAGGCGCGGAAGAAGTTCAGGCGAAATACGCGAAGTAATTTGCTTTATTCGGCGGGTTTGTCGTCCGCTATTTCAGAGGACAAGAGGATGGACAACACCTTTGCCCCGAGGGGCACATAGCTCAGCCATAGTAAGGTTAGTGCGGCGAGGGACTGGATGAAATTGGTCCCAGTGAAAGTGCCACCTTGCTGGAGATAGCTCAAGGCGACTGCCCCCAAGAATAATGCAGGTAAGACCAGGGCATATACGCTACAGGACCACCAATAGAATTTCATTATTGAAGCGAGCGTGTCATCCACGCTCGTTTTTTTGTTGCGGATGTACCGTTGCAGCCAAAAGAAATACGGCAACGATCCCAAGGAAGCAAACCCACTGCTGATCAAGAAAACAATGCCAAGCTCGTCTGTGTGTCGTGTGCCGCCAGGTAGATTGACCACTAAGAAGGCGATTAGGGTGATAAGAATACTTCCACCGAGGGTAGAAGCGAGGTAATAGATAAAGGCACGCTTTGGATGCACCCTACAGACTCTTTAGGTGCTGAACGAGAACTTCCTTTTTGCGGTTGCTCACAGGAACGGTCGAGCCTTCGATCAGCAACAGGTAGCCGCCGTCTGCACTGACATATTTTGCAATCATTTCTAGATTGACAAGGTGGCTTTTATGCACACGCTCGAAGCCTGCGGGACGAAGTAATGTCTCGTACTCCTTCATGGTTTTTGAGGCGAGTACAGAGGTTTTGTCGCTTAGGAAGAATTGGGTGTAGTTCGAGCTGCTTTCACAACGTACGATGTCTTCCACATTCAAAATATGCATGCCCTCTGTGGTTGGGATGACCAATTTTTTCGGCGCGCCCCTCGATGCTTCTTTCACCACTGTCTGGCGATCCACACCTACTTTTTCACCGGCCTTGCGTACGGCTTTGACGAGCTCTTCGGCGTCGATAGGCTTGAGCAAATAGTCGAGCGCCGCGTGCTTGATGGCCTGGACGGCAAACTCATCGTGGGCTGTTGTGAAAATGAGCGAAGGCAATTCTTCACCGTCCCATTTTTCGATCAAATCGAACCCGGACTCTCCAGAAAGGTTGACATCTAGAAAGACGATGTCGATGTCTTCAGAGCGTAATTGGGCCAAAGCATCGTCCACTTTTTGACAAAGAGCCACCACCTGAACTTCGGGGCAAAACAGGTTCAATTTTCCTTGAAGGGCCTCTAAAACAGGCTGTTCATCGTCGAGAAGTAGTGCTTTCATAGGGCAAATAGGTGTGTAGAGCTAAAGCTACCTTTTAATCTAACGCGTCGGTGCTCAAAATGAGTGAAATGGTTGTCCCAGAACGTGAAGGGTCCGCAACATCGGAGTGTATGGCGACCTCAAAGGGGCGGTTGTATTTTGTGCTCAGCAGGGCAAGGCGCTCTTTCAAGATGGCCAAGCCGTGGGAAGAGGAGGTGACTGAATGCACGTCAAATCCTGGCCCGTTGTCGGTGATAATGACTTTGATGCCGCCTTCCATAGCACCAATTTCAACTGTGATCTCACCCGTCTTTTCCTCGCGTAGGTTGGGACGCACGGCGTGCTGCACGGCGTTTTCTAACAGCGGCTGCAAGAGCATGGGCGGGAGATGGATGTCGAAGGTATCGAGGGAGTCGTCGATGTTGAATTGGGTCTGGAAACTGCCATAACGCAGCTCGCACAGGTCCACATATTGCTTCAACAGATCGAGCTCATCCGCTAAGACCATCGTGCTTGAACGCGTCGTATCCAGGGTCAAACGCATGAGTTTCGCCAGCTTGCCCATGTACATGACCGCGTCCTTCGGCTGATTTTTGAAAATGAAATTAGAAATGGCATCCAGCGCATTGAACAAGAAATGCGGGTTCATCTGATTCCGCTTACTGGCCAATTCCGCTTCCGCCAAACGCTCCTGCAACACTAACTTTTCCGCCGTCTTCAAGCGTTCCCGCCGTTGCCAAGCAATCACGATCCCTGCGAGCATTGCCACGAGCAGCACCCACACCCAAGGGCGTTTGTACCAGTGGGCACGAACGACATATTCTACGCTCGTAGTAGCCGCATCTTGAAAGTTCAAATACGCACTAACCTCCGCCTCCAAGGCATACGTTCCCGGCGCCGGATGATCGAACAACACGCCCTTCTCCAGCGACCATTCCTGCCACTGCTTACCGTTAATGCGGTAACGCGCGTGCAGCTTAGAAGCCCCCTCATAGGTAACCTCAGCACGGAACGCGATGGACTGTGGAGCCGCAGAAAGTGCATCCCAAGAAGTCGCTAAACCGTCCTGAAAATAATCCCAACGCACTTGCGCTACTGGGTTCGGCCGACCTGCATTCGCTAACGTATATAAGCCCTGTGGCGTGGCGACCCACAATTCCTTTCCGATCATTGCCACGTCATAGTTGCCCGGTCGTAGGCTCGGAAGACCTCTCGAGCGGTCAATCACGAATGCCACTCCTTCTGCATCTAATACCTCCAACCCCTTGATTCCGAAAGCATAACGCATATTTCCGACAGTATCGATATCGTAGTGTTCCGGGTGCGATTCGCGCAGCACCTCCATCTCTTCCACATCCGCTATGGACCAATTCCCTCGAATCAATTTCGCCGTAGGCACTGCACCGATCGGTGTTCGTGCACGGTCTCCGTCAAACGCGAAAATGGGCAAACCCGTTCCGATCTTGTGCCAGTGTCCTCGCCATTGGTAGTACCCGCCCTCTGTGCTCAAAAGGAGTCCTTCCGAGGTATACGCAAGGTCGAAGATCAGTCCTAAAAATTGGGTCTCGTCGATTAGCGTACCCTCCGGTGAGAACGTCTGCAAGCTCGAGCCGGAACGCACGAAAACCGCACCAGCATCTAGTGCCTCCAGCGGCAAGGCATCAAAGCGCCAAATGCCAGAAGCTTCACGGGAACGCATGCGTGCGACATCACTATAGTTCACTTCTAGCAAGCCGTCGGTGAGGACAAAAGCCGTCCCCCTAGCGTTCGTTACTTCGATGGGGTACGGTTGTAATTGGCCTGAAGTCTTCGGAGTTAAAGCGCCATCTACCACCTCGAAACCATAGATCGAAGCCGTGGCAACTTCCGCAAAATTCTCTGCAGGCACAATACGCCCTGAACGCAGCGTATATACCCCGCCGCCCTGCGTCCCGAGATACAACGCACCCTCGTGGTACGCTGCACTAATCACCGGATCAGAAGGAAATCCCTTAGAAGGTCCAAACGTTTGCGCATGCGCGTGAAACAACAGGAAAAGTGCGGGTAGTAGCAGACGTATCTTCATACCACAATGTTAGCGAAAAGAACGTTAGAATCCCCCGATAATCGAACCGTACCAAGGGATGCCGATAATGCGTAACTTTGTCTTATGAAAAATTTCCTTTTAGTGGCCTTTGCGGCCTTTTTGATGACTTCATGCGTTTCTGACGAGCGTAGACTAGAACGTGAACTTGCGGATATCGATGCCTACATCGAATCTACGGGACTCGACTTTCAGCCCACCGGTACCGGGCTTTATTACCACATCGAAAAAGAAGGAAATCAGAACCGCATTCCAGACTCGACGAATCTTGTGAAATTTAAGCACATCGGCTATCTGCTCGACTCCACCATCTTCTCGAGCGGTTGGTACGTGTCCGGAGATATTCCCCTTCCTGCACTCGTTCAAGGCTTTCAAGAAGGCTTACAGATCGTAGGCGAAGGCGGGCGCGCAGTGATCGTATTCCCTTCAAACCTAGGGTACGGCAAAGATGGCGCATCTACGGTTCCTGAATACAGCCCACTCGCGTTCAAAGTCGAATTGGTATCCTACTACTAATTGTGGATAACAAGTAGTTCTTCACATTTTTAGGAAGCGCACGTTTTTTTGACCAATTTCTTAGGAAACCCCTTGGTCATGATCTCTAAGTTTCCGCTACTGTTCTACCTATTCCACCTTGCCCCTTGGCACGTCCCGTCCGAGAAATGTATCGTCGGGATGCAAAGCACCTATGTCCCTGGCGCCGGCCGAGCGACGCTGTTCGTGAACCACAAATACCTCCACGGCAGCTATACCCAGACCATCGGGCCAGGCCTCACGTTGCGCGAGAGCTCCTTGTACGCGCCCGTAGTTCTGGCAAAAAACACGACGCTACTTACCGGGCTCACCTACCGGCAAAATCACGTTTCCTGGGACACACAAGGCACTGTGAGTGCGGGCAGCAGCGTACTTCACCACCACAAAGAATCGACCGCCTTACTTCGGTTTCAGCTCCAGCTCACGGGCAGCGACCTTGCGCCACAGTGGCAGTTTCGCGAGTTGTACCGGGTGAACGAGAATTGGTCACTGGGTGCAGGATGGGACTACCTGCCACTACGCCCCGATCCGCTCACCTTGCAATGCATCTACACGCACGAGAATCTGCAGCTCGTCGCCGAGATTCAAGGACAGCGCACAGCACTAGGCGTTACGTTTCGTAAAAACAACCTCTTCCTGCAACTCTCGGTCGCCACCGGTGTCATTTCACCGAGCACCACCATGCTCTTTGCACGATGAGACGACTCCTGCTCGCTAGTCTCTTTCCGCAATTGCTCTGCGGCCAATTCCTCCTGGACCAGCAACAGCTCGAGTGGGCCGAAAACACGGATTCGCTCGCGCTCAACACCATCGCACCTACCACCCTCTGGAGCAACTTCCACATTCCAAAAAACGCTGTATTCAGCCTCATCGAATACCGCTCCGCCATGGGCTACATCGATCATTACGACGAGCTGTACACTTTGAAACACTGGGACAGCACTCTAGTTGCTTTCCTACAAGAACAGCTCCCGCTAAGCCAGCCGACCGCTAAGCGTAAAACCCAAATCAAATCGTATGCGCGTTTTTCTCCTCGGCGCTGGACCTTACAAAGCTCCTTGCATTACAGTACGGGGACTTCCGCAGCCATCATCCACCGAAGAATCTCGGAAAGCGGCACCACTTCACCCGCTACCATTACCCACACCTACGATCTAGGGGGGCGTCAAACGGTCTACGGGCTGATCGGTACGCATAAAATCACTGCGGGACAAGGTTTGGTACTGGGCGCTTCATCCTTCCCGTCGCTGAGCTCCTCTGAAGTGTTCGCCCGCGGCATACAGCCTAAAACCGGCGCTGGGATCTATGCGTATGAAGGCACGGGTGCCGCCGTGGGACTTCGACTGGGCCGCTCCTTTCTGAACTACAGCTATACCAGCGAGCACCGCCACCGAGGTGCTATGTATGTTAAAAATTCGTTCGGACTCATCGGCATAGCAGCAGACAGCTCGGACCAAAGTCTGTACTACAAACTCCATAAAAACAACCTCCGATGGTTTGCAGAGCACACGTTAACCGCACACACCATGGGGGTTAATGTATTTGTAAGCGATGTGCTTTTTGAATACAACCTGTACTGGAAAGAACAAGAGCTAGATGCACGCTTTCACATGAGCTGGAGGGATCGCAGCGGAAGTTATTTCATCAAACGAGAGTCGAAGAAAATTCGCGGCGTGTACCAGGGAAGGCAACTCGGTGTTTTTGTGAGTCAACATTTGGACGAAGAACGTTCCAGTTTTAGATGGCGAATGCAATGGGCTTTATCCCGGACGCGAACCTTGGAAATGCACTATCACCAAGGAACTCGAGGGGTGGCAGTGCGGGAAAAATGGACGTTTAAGAATTGGGCACTGGAAGGCGCATTGGCCTTGATCGAATACGAACAACATCCGGTTTGGATCTCCCATCCGATCGCTTCCGGGAACATTGGAGCAACGGGGATTTTTAAGGACTACGCAGGGATTCATGTTCGAATCAAACAACAATGGTTCGACCTCAGCGCGCACTGGAATGCACTAACGCCGGGTACTCCGCAGCTCAAAATAAGTAGTACGCTACGACTGTGACCTTGTTGCTTTGGCCCAGTGGTCCCAGAATTCAGGATAGCTCTTGGCCACCACCTCTGAAGCTGTTATACCGACGGGAAGACGCAACGAAAGTGGTGCTAACGACATGGCTGCTCGGTGGTCCTGCTCGGTATCGATCGGCCCCAATTCAGCCACCGACGCCTTCGGATAATTCAACATCCGTACCGACGAAGGGGTCGTTTCTAACGCCATTCCTAATCCACTTGCCACCTTCTTTAACCATGCCACTCGATCCGTTTCCTTACCCTGTAATGTCGACAAACCGTTTACTTCGAACGGAATACGCTTCATTAACAAAGTGAGTACTAACGCTTGTGCGAGATCCGGCTCCCCGATAAGATTGTACGTCAGCTGGCCTGGGGCGAGAACGGATTTTTTACGAAGGTGCAACCCTTCAGGTTCAAACGTTGCTCGAACTCCGAGCGGTTCGAAATAATGGATGACCTTGCTATCCCCTTGCAATGCATCCTCCTGAAATCCCTCCAGCAAGAGATCTGCATCCTCGCTTAACGCAACGGCTTCGCACCAAAAACCCACTGCCGACCAGTCGGGTTCCATGTGTAACTGTTTGCGATCGGGAGTTTGTCCTGCGGGAATGTGCACTCCGCTCGTAGAAAGCTGCACTTCAAACCCTGCCTCACGCAGAAGTGCTGCCGTCATCACGACATAAGGCCGAGAAGGCAAGCTGTACCACTCGAGCGTTAGTCCTTGTGCTAAGGAAGGTCCGATGAGCATGAGCGCGGTCACAAACTGTGAACTTTGAACGTGGCCCAGATGTATGCTGCCGCCTTCCATCTTTCGACCGACAATGTTCAACGGCCCTTGTCCTTGTTCTTGGGTATAGGTAATCTCCGCACCAAGTGCATTCAAGGCATCCACTAACGGTGCAATAGGTCGTGCATTCAAACGATCCGTTCCGCTCAAAACGAGCGTCTGCCCGGGCTGAGTCGCCCAAAAAGCCGCGGCAAAGCGTAAGGTCGTACCGCCTTCACCTACAAACACCACATCGCCGTCGGTAGCGCCAAGCGTCTCGCGTAAAAACACACTGTCTTTAGCGCTCGACATCCCGCTCAACGTAAGTTCGGGCCACAGCGCCGCAAGCAGCAGCGCACGATTCACCATACTTTTCGAAAGTGGGAGCTGAAACCTACCCCGTAACGTACGTCCTCGGGCATCGAGAAAAAGCGGATCACCCATTTGACTGAGCATTTAATGCGACGATCTGTCGTTCCCAAAGCGCACGGTCTACCGCCTGGTCTTCCACAGGATCACCGAGCGAATTCAGCAGCACAAAACGCACCTCGCCCGCCTGATTCTTTTTATCTGCCAACTGCAATTCCCACAGCGCATCGAAATATTTGTCTTCAACTTTTTCCCAAGGATACACCTGTGCGAGGAGCGCCTGTAGTGCCCATTCCTCACTCAACATCAACGCCAAATGGAGCCCTTGCACCACGGCAAATCCGTGTGGAATTTCATCTCCCTGTCCATAATGTAGACTCTCCCAAGCGTGACCGAATGTGTGCCCAAAATTCAGCACTTTTCTTCGTCCACTCTCTTTAAAATCTTCACGAACCACGTCCAATTTCACCTCGACCGAACGCGCGATCGAAGCAGCGTCTATAGCTCCAGGCTCAAGCTGCAGCACCTGCGGCCAATCCTTTCCTGAGATGAGACTGTGCTTGATCATTTCTCCATGACCGCTTTGCCATTCTACTTGAAGCAAACTCGACAAGTGATCTGGATCGATGACCACCACGTCGGGCTGTTGGAACACGCCGATTTGGTTTTTCAGGCCGCCGAAATTGACACCATTCTTACCGCCGACAGAAGCATCGACCATGGCCAATAAAGAAGTTGGAATCTGCGCGAAGGGAATCCCACGTTTAAACGTGGAAGCCACAAATGCGCCGAGATCACACACCATGCCTCCGCCGATGTTCAGCAGAATGCTGTGCCGGTCCGCGCCGTACTCTAACATCGCATGCCACAGCTGTGCCGCAATCTCAAGGGACTTACTCTCCTCACCTGGATCCACCTCAAGCACTTCATAGTCTGCATCGAGATGGGGCAACTGTTGCACCACTTTAGGTAAGCAAACCGCTGTGTTTGAGTCAATCAGCAGAAAAGTTTTGGACCGCTGCACGGTAGCGAGCCAGCGGTCCAGATCTGCGTAGCCTTCAGGGCCATAAACGGGGGTAGAGTTCGATATATTCACCCTTCAAAAATAACACTTCTAGGCACTATATTTGAATTTCCTAACACAGCGTGCAATGATTGATTTTTCTAACACGGAGACGGCCTTCAAGATGAAGACGAACATAGATTTGAAACAGAGCCAGTTGCTCTTTTCAACGTTGAGTTCGCCCTCAGTAGTCCACCTTCTCAAGTCGCTCACCATGGCGTCTCTGAAGCTTCGACTGCCCATCAAAGGGATCGTCAAAGCCACCGTTTTTAGACAATTCTGTGGCGGTGAATCCGTGAAAGAATGTGACTCTCAAATCCGCCGTTTGGCCCAAGGAAAAGTCGGTGCCATCCTCGACTACAGTGTCGAAGGCAAGGCGCAAGAGGCAGATTTCGACCAAACGCTCGAGATGACCTTACAAACACTTGACCACGCAAAAACACATCCCTTTATCCCATTTGCCGTGTTTAAGCCAACCGGTTTAGGCAGCATCGATCTCTACGAGAAAGTCAGCAAGAATGAAGTACTGACTGCCGAAGAACAGGCCGCTTGGGATCGGGTTACGAAACGCTGGAAAACAATTTTTGATAAGGCAGATACCTTACGCGTTCGCGTGATGGTGGATGCGGAAGAAAGTTGGATTCAACCAGCGGTAGATGAACTCGTCATACATTTCATGCGCCAGCACAACCGCAATGCAGCGATCGTGCACAACACGGCACAGATGTACCGTCACGACCGCTTGAAGCAACTGGAGGATGCGCTAGAATTGGCCAAAGATGAAGGGTTTAAATACGGAGTGAAGATTGTTCGTGGTGCTTACATGGAAAAAGAACGCGCACGTGCAGCTGCGATGGGCTATGAAGATCCGATACAACCGAACAAGGCAGCTTCGGACCGCGATTACAATGCCGCGCTGCACCTGGCCATCACGAATCTTGAGCACATGGCGGTCGTCATCGGAACGCACAACGAGGAGAGCGTTGAACTTGCCGCTTCACTGATGAAAAAATTGATGATCAAGCTCAATGACGAGCGCATTTATATCGCGCAACTCTTCGGAATGAGCGACCACATCAGCTTCAACGCTGCGGCCTCTGGGATGAATGTGGCGAAGTATTTGCCGTTCGGGCCCGTTAAAGACGTGCTTCCCTACCTGTTTAGAAGGGCGGAAGAAAACACGAGTGTTGAGGGGCAAACCGGAAGAGAATTGGGTCTCATCCAGAGCGAACTGCAGCGTAGAAAGGGTTGATCCTTTAGTCCTGAACGCGTACCACATCCAGAACGCGTACCGTGTCTTTGCAGTTTTCGAGCGTTAATTCGTACGGATAGCTTTCGAAAGAGACGAAGAGAATGTACTCCCCACAAGGTTCTTTTCGGGTATCACTTTTCCCAAAACGCACCTTGCCTTCGCGGACTGCGCGGTAGTACAAGCTGTCTTGACTCAGGTCCAGCACTTCGTGAACCAGCGTAGTAGAATCCACTGCCTTTGTACGGAACAATTTTTTAACGCGTGCTTGCGGTCCATAGGCATAGTCCAGATCGCGATCGCCGAAAAAAGCAAATACGATCAGCACACCGAGGCCGATACCGATGATGTAAAATAAAAGTCTGCGTAAAAAAGCCATACTCCGGTTTAGAATCTAAAAAGCGTTACAGCGTACCGAACAGCAGGGAATCATTGGAAAACGGCAAATCAAAATGCTCGCCCAGATGACGCTTGGTCAGTAAACCGCGGTAAAGATAAAGTCCCGCTCGAATGTTTAGATCAAAATGCAAGCATTCTTGTACACCACCGCCAGCAGCCATTTCCCCCAGCATAGGAGCCACAAAATTACTCATCGCAATGCTCGCAGTATGCCCTACAGCACTTGCAATGTTTGGGACACAGTAATGCACTACTCCATCGTGCACAAAAGTAGGTGCATCGTGCGAAGTGATTTCCGAAGTTTCAAAGCAGCCGCCGTGATCGATACTGATGTCGATGACTACACTTCCAGCGCTCATCTGCTCCACCATATCCTCTGTCACCACCACTGGTGTTCTACCTTCTACGGGAGCTAATGCACCGATAACGATATCTGCTTCGTTTAATCTTTTCGAGAGTACTACATCCTGGAGCACTTCAGTACTGATGGAATATTCGAGCTGTTCAGTAACGCCACGAAGGCGATGTACGCTCGCATCCATGAGCACTACAGAGGCGCCCATTCCAAGGGCCGCACGTGCAGCAGCGGTGCCCGAAACACCTGCACCGATCACCACAACATTTGCTGGAGCTACACCAGGAACACCGCCAATAAGCTTGCCTTTGCCAGCACCCGAGGCGCCCTCTGCAAGTAGGCTTGCCCCTAGACGCGCCGCCATCTGACCGGCAATCTCACTCATCGCTATGCGCAAGGCACTTTGATCGTCGCCGTTGCGCACTTCTTCGAGCGCTAAGGCCGTTATTTTTTTATCGGCAAGTGCTTTAAAATAATCGCGATTCCGCGTTCGTAGCTGCAAGGCGCTGATCAGTGTCTGACCACCGCGCATCATGGCTATTTCAGAGAGTGTGGGTGGCGCAACTTTGGCAATGACCGCACATTCAAAAACTTCTTGAGGACCGCGAACGATGGAGGCGCCGGCTTCGGCATACATCGCATCGGTGAAACCGGCTAAGCTCCCGGCACCTTGTTCTAAGCGGATTTCGTGCCCATTGCGAACCAAAACTTCCACACTTTCCGGCGTGAGCAGGATGCGGTGTTCGTTCATCTCGCGTTCTTTGGGAATGCCGATGTGCAGCTGCGCATCTTTCGTCGCTACTGCCAAGCGTTCTTCTTGAGTTGCGAAAGCGGTTTCCGACCAGCTAATATATTCACTCATGGTTCCAAGGTATTTCGGCTGTGGTCACTTCAGGGTAAAACAGGATGTTTCGAAGCGAATTTTCCTGAGCAGTAATCACAACCCGTCCTACGGTGTAAGGTAAGAAAGATTGCACACGTTCTGCCCACTCGATCCAAACGGGATAACTTTCATCCACGTATTCTTCAAAACCCAAACCATAGGCTTCGTCCTCGTCTTCAATCCGGTAGGCATCCACATGATAGAGGGTTCCCTGGGGCCCGGAATGCTCCTCGATGAGCGCAAATGTCGGAGAAGATCCAGCATCTTCACTCCCCCATGCTTTGACCAATTCAGCACACAGCGTAGTTTTCCCACTGCCCATAGGCGCATCGAGCACATTCACAGCGCATTTTTGAGCTTCGAGAATCTTGCGTGCGACCTCCGGCAGATCGGCCAGAGCAACATCTAAAAATTGGATACAGCTATTTTGCTTCGAGAATTGCATACGGGATAATCAACTCCTCCAAAGATACGCCACCGTGCTGATAGGTGTTTCGATAATACTGCACGTAGTGGTTGTAGTTGTTCGGATAGGCATAAAACTGATCGTTCAATGCAAAAATAAATTCATCGGCGATGTGACTCTTCGGCAGTCCGACGCGCGTAGGATTTTTCACCACAAGACTGTGCTTGTTTTGATAGCTCATCCCGTTGCCGTTCTTAAATCGCAGGTTCGTCGTCAGGTCGCGCGTACCCACCACTTTGGTCGCTTTATTCACATTCACGGTCCCATGATCGGTCGTTACCACCACAGTAAACCCTTGTTTAGCAGCCCACTGCATTGCTTTTCGCAGCGGAGAACCTTCAAACCAAGTCGCGGTCAATCTCCGATATGCACTGTCATTTGAAGCCAATTCCCGGATCACCTCCACATCCGTTCGTGCATGCGAAAGGGTGTCCACGAAGTTGTACACCAAAGCCACAACATCGGCGTCTTTGTTCTTGTGGATGCTGTCCACAAACTTCGTTGCACCGCGCAAATTCACCACTTTATGATAGCGCATTTGTTTCGATCCCAATCCCAGCGCATGCAATTGCTCCTGAAACAGTTCTCCTTCAAATGCGTTTTTCGAACCTTCTTCGTGCTCTTCTTTCCAGTACTGCGGAAATTTCTTTTTGATCTCCACCGGCAACATTCCCGCAAACAACGCATTCCGCGCATACTGCGTCGCCGAAGGTAAAATGGAGCTGTACAGCCCTTCTTCTTTAATGCTAAAATCTTCGTTGATCGCCGGAGCGATGGCCTTCCACTGGTCGTAACGCAAGTTATCGACCACTACAAAAAACACCTTCTCCCCTTTACGCAACCTCGGGCTCACGACCTTTCCCACCACTTCGTGCGACAGCATAGGGCGCTCGTCGGAGGAAAACCAATCTTCGTATTCGTTCGAAATGAAGCGGCAAAAGAGCTCATTCGCCTCTTTTTTCTGAGTCGTAAGTACCCCTTTCAAGCCTTCTTCCTTCCCTTGATCCAGCTCCAATTCCCAACGCAGCAGCTCCCGATAAAACGTGGACCATTCGTCCCAACTCCGCAGCCCTTGCATGTCCATGGTCAACTTCCCAAAAACCTGCTGGTACCCACGCGTGGTCGACTGCGTCACCAATTCGTGCCCTTTCAAAATCTTCTTCAGACTCAAAAGCACCTGATTCGGATTTACCGGCTTGATCAAATAATCCGCAATTTTCGACCCGATCGCCATCTCCATGATGCGTTCTTCCTCACTTTTGGTGATCATCACAATCGGCATTTCTGGCCGGACCAATTTCATTTTCTCCAACGTCTCCAAACCGCTCAAACCCGGCATGTTTTCGTCCAAGAACACCGCGTCAAACGCCTGCTCAGAAATCACATCCAGTGCATCTGAGCCGTTGTTGCACGTCTCAAACGTATAGCCTTTGGCTTCCAGGAACATCAAATGCCCTTTGAGCATGTCTATTTCATCGTCTACCCATAAAATATTTGGCATAATTGGTCGTTTAAGTCTTGTTAAAAGTAATACGCTTCAAGGCCTGAACCCTAAGCAGCGTGCAGTATTTTTACGGATTCAGGTAAAGCACTACACATTGAGTACAAAGAACAAAATCATTAACGACCCCATCTACGGGTTTATTACCATCAAAGACGAGCTCATTTTCAAGCTCATCGACCACCCCTCGTTCCAGCGTTTACGACGCATCTCTCAACTAGGCCTCACCTACCTCGTGTACCCCGGTGCCTACCACACTAGATTCCACCATGCGATCGGCGCCATGCACCTGATGGGCCGCGCCATCTACACCTTGCGTCAAAAAGGACACGAGATCACCCCCGAAGAAGAGCGCGGTGTACTCGTTGCTATCCTTTTGCACGATGTCGGCCACGGACCCTTTTCGCATGCCCTTGAACACACCTTGATCCCCGGAGTCAGCCACGAAGCGCTGAGCCTCAAGATCATGGAAGATTTGAACCAAGAATTTGACGGCGCCCTCGGCCTAGCCATCGACATTTTCACGAACAACTACCCAAAAGCATTCTTACACCAGCTCATTTCCTCACAGCTCGACATGGACCGCTTGGACTACCTACGCCGCGACTCCTTCTATTCTGGAGTCACCGAAGGCAGTGTCAATTCCGAACGCCTGCTCACCATGCTCAACGTGAAAGACGATCAGCTCGTGGTCGATGCAAAGGGCATCTACAGCGTTGAGAAATTCCTGGTAGCACGACGCCTCATGTACTGGCAAGTCTACATGCACAAGACCGTGCTCAGCGCAGAATTTATGCTTGTTAACATCCTCAAGCGTGCAAAATATCTCGCCAGCAAATGCATCGCCCTGCCCGGTACCCAAGCCCTGCAGCATTTCTTGAAAGCCGACTACACCTGGAACGACTTTGAAGAAAACCCAGAGATCATCGCAAAATTTTTGCTCCTCGATGACTTTGACGTGATGAGCGCTATCAAGGACTGGGCCCTACACGAAGATTTGATTCTCAGCGACCTAAGCCGACGCATCGTGCATCGCAAGCTGTTGAAAATACGTCTTCAAGCGGCCCCCTTCGACGAAGCGCTGCCAGATAAATTGGCCCATGGTATCCGTGAACAATACGGCTTTGAACACGGCGAAGAAGACTACATGCTCATCGTTGCTAAAGTCAAAAACCACGCCTACAACAACAAAAAGGGACACATCAACCTCCTTTACAAGGACGGCACTACCAGCGACATCAGTCAGGCCGCGGATCAGATGACCATTCAAGCCCTCAGCGAACCCGTTGAGCGCCATTTCATCTGCTACCCGCGTGAACTAAAACATCTGTTATGAGGCACGAAGCACTCTCTTTAGCCGAAATTGCGGCCACCCTCGGACTCACGCCAAAACTGGGCTGGGAAGATCGCATGATCACGGGTGTCGCTACACTTTCAGAGGCAGAGGAAGGCGATCTTTCGTTCCTCGCTAATCCAAAATACATCGAGCAAGCGGTCAGCTCTAAGGCCAGCGCAATCATCGCTGCACCAGGAACCCGTCTGGAAAATGAGGCGATTCTGCTCGAAACGGACCAAGCGTACATGCTTTTTGCGAAACACCTGCATGTGCTCGAACAGCGATTCGTTTCTAGAACACCCGCCGAGTCGAACCACGCAGCAGACTCAACTATTGACCCAACCGCTGTAGTAAGCCCCACGGCTATCGTCGAATCTGGGGTAGAGATCGGTCCAAGAACAGAGATTCGGGCCGGAGCAAAGATCTTGCGCGGTACCCAGATCGGGGCAGACTGCATCGTAGACGCCGGCGCCGTATTAGGGGGTGAAGGATTCGGCTGGGCACCGGATGAAAATGGTCACTACCACCGCATTCCACAGCTCGGAAATGTCGTTTTAGAAGATCATGTCTACATCGGGGCAAATACCACCGTGGATCGTGCAGCGCTCGGAAGCACCCGCATCGGGGAAGGATCAAAAGTGGACAATTTGTGCATGATTGCGCACAACGTACACATAGGAAAACACACTGTAATCGCCGCCCAGACTGGGATAGCAGGCTCTACCACGATCGGAAATCATTGCGTTTTAGCGGGCCAAGTAGGCATCGCCGGACACCTGAAAATTGGCGATAGAGTCACCATCTTGGCGCAAAGCGGCGTCATGTCTGATGTTAGCGACAATACGACTATCTTTGGCACGCCTGCCTTAAACCACCGACACTATTTAAAATCGTTTGCCGCCTTCAAAAAACAAGGCGAATAAATTATGATGCAAAAGACACTTGCTAACACCGTTTCATTTCACGGAAACGCGCTTCACACCGGTGAAGATGTCCAGGTTACCTTAGTCCCCGCAGCGGTCAACACTGGTATCGTTTTCGTACGCACAGATGCTGATTCTACCGAAATCCCAGCACTTGCAAAGCACATCAACCGCACCAACCGCCAAACCATCCTCCAAAAGGGTGAGATCAGTGTAGGTACCGTAGAGCATTTGATGGCCAGCCTTTGTGCGCTCGGCATCGACAACCTACGTATCGAGCTTGACGGCAGCGAGGTCCCCATTTTAGACGGATCTGCCGCTCCTATCGTAGATTTGATCAACGGTGCAGGCATCGAAGAACAAAGCGAAGAAAAGAACTACTATACCCTAGAGGAGCCGTTCATCTTCAAAGACGAAGACGGTTCAGAAATCATGGCCTTACCGAGTGAAGACTTCGAAGTAAGCGCACTGATCGACTACGGCAGCTCCGTTTTAGGGCCACAGCACGCTCAGCTTAACAAAATGACCGATTTCCGCGAAGAAATCGCTAGTGCTCGTACGTTTAGCTTCTTGAGAGAATTGGTTCCATTACTTGACCAAGGCCTCATCAAAGGCGGTGATCTGAACAACGCGATTGTCTATGTAGATCAAGAGATTGCCCCTGAGACCCTAGAAAAACTCAAAAAAGCATTCGACCGCGACGATGTAGACGTCACCTCTTTCGGTACACTCAACAACATCGAACTACGATTTTCAAACGAAGCTGCGCGCCACAAATTGCTTGATGTCGTCGGCGATATCGCACTATTAGGCCGACCGCTCAAAGCGCGCATCATCGCAACCAAGCCAGGCCACGGCGTAAACGCAGAATTTACCAAGGCGCTCGCGGCAAAAATCAAAAAACAAGAAAGTCGCCCTCAGGCGCCGAAATACGATCCAAACCTTCCACCGCTCAAAACTGTGGAAGACATCATGGAACTTATCCCGCACCGCTCACCATTCCTCCTTGTCGACAAGATCATCACTTTGACTGAAGACCACGTGGTCGGAGTAAAAGCGGTAACGATGAACGAACCCTTCTTCGTGGGTCACTTCCCGGGCGCTCCAGTAATGCCCGGTGTACTACAGATCGAAGCCATGGCACAATGTGGCGGCATCTTAGCGCTTAGCTCTGTGCCCGATCCAGAAAACTATTTGACGTACTTCATGAAGATGGACAACGTGAAATTTAAGCAGAAGGTAGTTCCCGGCGACACGCTCATTTTCGATTTAAAACTCATGAGCCCCATCCGCAGAGGAATCGTTCACATGCTCGGAAGAGCTTTCGTCGGTAACACCTTAGTAAGTGAAGCTGAACTAATGGCACAGATTACTAAATAGATGATTCACCAATTCTCTAGCGTACATCCAGAAGCCCGTATCGGCGACAACGTCGAAATAGGCCCCTTCACCAGCATCGATGCAGATGTAGAGATCGGCGAAGGAAGTTGGATCGGACCCAACGTAACCATCATGAATGGTGCGCGCATCGGAGAAAACTGTCGCATCTTCCCAGGTGCCGTCATCTCAGCCATCCCTCAAGACCTCAAATTTGACGGTGAAGAAACCCTCGTAGAGATTGGTAACGACACCACCATCCGCGAATGTGTCACCATCAACCGCGGTACCAAGGCCTACGGCAAGACTGTGATCGGTTCGCACTGCCTGATCATGGCGTATGTACACATCGCCCACGATTGTATCCTCGGCGACCATGTCATCTTAGTAAATTCCGTGGCCCTAGCAGGACATGTCGAGATCGGCGAATGGGCCATCATTTCAGGCCTTTCTGCCGTGCACCAGTTTGTAAAAATTGGTCCCCACGTCATGGTTGGAGGCGGCGCCATGGTACGCAAAGACGTGCCACCATTCATCACCGCAGCGGGTGATCCGCTGACCTACTCTGGAGTAAACAGTGTCGGACTCAAGCGCCGCGGTTTCTCCAACGAAGACATCAAACTCATCCAAGACATCTTCCGCACCCTCTACCAAAGTGGAAAAAACATATCGCAAGCCGTAGAAGTGGTCAAAAAGGAAATTCCTGCCTCCCCTCACCGCTCCATGCTACTGGATTTTATCGCAAACAGCTCCCGTGGGCTCATCCGCAAATAAATCCCTCCCATGATTGCAGTCTCAGGGTTACAAAAAAAGTTCGGCAAGCAACACATCCTTAGAGATGTCTGCTTCCAGCTCTCACCTGGAGACGCAGCCGTAGTTTTAGGCGCTAACGGCTCGGGGAAATCTACCTTAATCAAAATCCTCAGCGGCGCTCTAGAAGCCACCGATCACCCTCCTCAATACCAGATAAACGGTACTACTATCGAAGCACGTGAAGCTGGAAGACTCTGCGGTATCGCTGCGCCATATGTAGCGCTTAACCCTATGTTCACCCTCACCGAAACCATGGACTTCCACCAGAAGATGTGTGGCTTTTCAACGGCATTCGAACGCACCATTTGGCTAGAACGTGCTGGACTGCAAGAACACACCGGCAAACGACTATCCACTTTTTCCTCCGGCATGCAGCAACGCGTGCGCCTGCTCTTGGCTATAGCAAACGATCGCCCACTGCTGTTGCTCGATGAGCCTACCAGTAATCTAGATCAAAACGGCGTCGACTTCTTCAAAGATCTTATCCAACACTTCAGAGGGGATAAAACCGTAGTGGTCGCCTCTAACTTCGTGCAACACGAATACGATTTTTGCACGCAGGAAATCAGCCTGAACAAGCACTACTAGCCTCTTTCAAGAACCTCAGGCAAAGCCATCCTTTTGCGTTATATTTGGGACAAATTTTAAAAGAGCTATGGCAAGTACTTCGGATATCAAGAACGGAATGTGTATCAAATTCAATGGTCAACCTTTCCAAATCATCGAATTCTTACACGTAAAACCAGGTAAGGGTGCAGCATTCGTTCGCACGAAAATCAAAAACCTTGAAACCGGTCGCGTTCTTGACAATACTTTCCCAGCGGGTTCTAAAATCGAAACCATCGATATAGAAACACGCCAGTACCAGTTCCTCTACAACGATGGCACGGACTACCACTTCATGAATACTGAGAATTACGAGCAACTCACCTTCGAGAAGGGTCTGATCAACGCTCCACAATTCCTCGTCGACGGCATGATGTGTTTCGTACTCTTCCATGCCACTGAGAACAGAGCAATGACCGTAGAACTTCCACGTACGGTAAATCTCAAAGTAACCTACGCGGAGCCTGCAGTAAAAGGAAACACCTCAACCAATGCCTTTAAAACGGTTACCGTAGAAGGTGGCGCCGAAGTACAGGTTCCACTATTCATCAAAACGGACGAAGAGATCGTCATCAATACGGAGGACGGTTCTTACAAAGAGCGCGCGAAATAAAGAATGCTTGATAGAAAAGTATCAAATAAGAGCCATCTCTCCACAGAGGTGGCTTTTTTTATGCCGCCAATTCCTTCTTAGACAAAATACGCTTGCGCTAAGGTGTAGAGTATCATAAAAATAAAGAACGCCCACATTGCCACAGCGAGTTTGCCCCAAGGCACCTCTTTGCCTTTTTCTAGGGCCCCTACAATGCGTTCTTCCAACTCCCCAAGGCTCAGCGTGTCTTCGGCCACCCCAGTGCTTTTAGGAGCATATTCTAACGCGCTATTCGAAAGAACATAACCGCCTGCGTCCTCCTGTTCTACCCAACCTTCATCGATCAAAGCATCTAACGAAGATCCAATTCCCGCTTCTTCAGCGAAAACCTTGTAGTCCTCTACTGTGAAGGTGTCTTCTGAGAAATGTGCGCGGAGCTTCTGAATGTGTTCTTGCATGGTGTAGCTAAAAATTGAGCACGTTAAAGGTTAAAAAAAATGGGCGCAAAAAAAACCGGCACCTTCAAAGAAGGCGCCGGCTCTTATATCTAATCAAACCAGTTGATTACATGTCCCACCATAGCTTATATGATCCCGAAACACCAAATTTTTCATCTGGAGAGGCATCAATAGGCATCGGAACATTTGCCGAATTGTACAAATATTCATTTTCAGGGTATGGCAATCTACGTGGAATGTCGGATAAGATCGCACCCGAAGGAGCTGTCAATGCCGGAAAACCAGTTCTACGCCAGTCAGTCCAAACCTCACTAGAAGTGAACATTGCATAATACTTCTCAGTCATAATGAGCTCTAAATCCGTAGTCGCAGACATTGCAGCGACGTAAGAGGCAATATCCGAAGGATCAACTCCTAACCACATCATATTCGATTCAACGGCGTCCTCGAGAACCAATCTAGCAGCAGCAGGATCACCTTTCCTAATCAAAGCCTCTGCCTTAATAAACATAGTTTCAAAAGGCGTGACTATTGCCAATGGTGCCGTAGCAGCGGCGAAGAACGGCATATCCGTTGAATCTGCAGATCTATAAAATGCGATTCTCGGATCAACATTAGCCTCCATCATATCGTACATGGTGCCAAATTGTGTGATATAACCTTGACGCTCATTCAAGAATTGCCACCAAGGGTTTTGATTCAAAGAAGCGTCAAAACCCAGAGCGGCGTATGAAGATCCGGCTAGTGCATCATCACAAGCCGCAATTACTGCGTCAGCGTCATAAAGACTCGTCTTACTTAAGTGATTAAGGTAACGCGCCTTAAGAGCGTCTGCTGTTGAACCCCAAGCAATGAGGTCTCCTCCATGAATCAAATCGTCACCAGATGGAGCCAAATTTGAAGGCTCTAGTAAATTTGCTTTACCATCATCCAAGAGTGTCTGAATGGCTGCATAAATACTTTCTTGAGAATCAAACTTTGCCGTAAGGTCGGTAGCGCCTTGAAACGCTTCTTCAAAAGGAATATCACCGAAATGATCCGTTAACAATCCTAGGTACATCGCAGTAGTGATTTTTGCAATCCCTGCATATGCCGGAGCACCTAACTCTTCAGCTTTCGTAATAATAATATTCAAATCATAAAGACCGCCAGCGTATGAATTATTCCAAGGCGTATTAAAATCACCTTCACCGATAACAGAATATGTATTATGGGCGAGAGACTGACGGTCTGTACCCGTCATTTGCTGCATAAATATACTCGTTAATCTAGGGAGAACATCTCCTTGAGTAATACCATAATTCACTTGTGCGGAAGGCAACAGCACTTCCATTGTTACGTCAGACGGTCTGTTTTGATCGAGTTTATATTCTTCGAGCCAAGCGTCCGAACAGGCCGACAGGGCTATACCCGTCAATGCGATAATCGCTATGTTATTAAATTTCATAATTCTTTAATTAAAAGTTAGCCTTCAAATTGAAGATTACACCCATCGTATTAGGCATATTAAAGTAGTCTGCCCCTTGGCTATTTGTTGCCCCAGATAGATTTGTTTCCGGATCAACTCCACGGTATGGGGTCAACAACAAAACGTTACGTCCACTAACACCTAAAGATAGGCCTTCGAGCTTAGTTCCCTCGAGCGCTTCATTTGTGAACTTGTAGGTAACCCCTATGTTTCTCAATCGTACCCAGCTACCGTCTTCTATAAATGGACGTGAAGCACCCGTAAAGCCTGATAATGGACCACCAGCATAGGACTGCCAATCATTTATAATCGGAGTAGAATTAGGCTGACCGCCGATATCATTTCCATCCGCATCTAATGTTCCAGGAGCATAAAAACCTGAGTTTCCTGTTACTACATCATTCCATATAAAAGTCTCACCGCGTTTAGTGCCGTCAGGTAGAACTGCATTGTCTTGATGAGCTCCAAAGTAATAGAGTGCTCCCCGAGTACCATTCCAAATATCACCTCCTTGACGAATATCCCAAAGCATGTTGAAGCTCCAATTTTTATATGAGGCATTAGATGTAATCCCCATTAGATAATCTGGGTTAGGATCACCAACTACAACTTCAGTTGAACTATAGATTGGATAACCCGCGGCATCTACTTGGGCGTTACCCTCTTCATCACGTAACCAGTCATCTCCATAGAGCGTACCATAAGCCTGTCCTTCAACTAATCGCTGATTGGCTCCAAAGAATCCCCACGGTAATGAGATAACGTCTACTCCATCAGCTAATTTTTCAACAACGTTGCGGTTTCTGGTAAAGGTCATACCTGCGTTTAGCTTGAAATCTTTTGAATCCACTAATTGGGCGTTCAACTGCAATTCAACACCACTATTTCGCATGGTACCTGCATTAACAAATGAACTAGTAAAGCCTGAAGATCCAGCAACAGGAACAGCAACAATAAGGTCACGCGAAGTTTGCTCGTATAGAGTCACATCTGCTGTCAATTTATTGTTTAGCATTCTAAGCTCTAAACCAAGCTCATTAGTAACGGTATACTCAGGTCTAAGATTAGGGTTGCCTAATGTGTTGCTCTGAGAGAACCCTGTTACACCTTGGTAAGGGAAGCTAGCACCTGTAATCCATCCCGATGTAACAGAAGCTTGGTTGAAATAAGTTGCATTTGACGCAAAGCCAGGTTCCGAACCAACTCTGGCAGAAGATGCACGGAGTTTCGCAAAATTCAAGACATCAGACTTAATATCAAGAACCTCAGTTAATATGAGAGATAAAGAGGCCGATGGATATATAATCGGAGTGGCAACATCACCGAAAGTTGACGCTTGATCTCTACGTGCAGTCAGGGTTAGATAAGCCCACTCATCGTAATCAAACTGTGCTTCTCCGTACAAGCCCCAAATTCTTCTACCAATAAAGCTTTCGTAAGCTTGTTGGTTTGTCGCATTGCTCATGTTATAGAAGTCAGGCAAAACCAATCCTGTACCGTAAGTACCCACATACTTTCTGTCTCTTTGATTGGCGTTAAATCCAACTAAGAAATTCGCTCCTATAGGACCTAAGTCTGCTGAATATCTGGCAGTAAGGTCATGGTTTTGTTCACTTATAGCATAGGCTTCATCAGAAATAGAACCTACTACATTGGTTCTTGAACCGATAGCTAAAACTTGCTTCCGAACATCAGAGTATTGATCTAAACCATAACGGTAGCTAATCAGTAGCCCGTCAGCAGGAGACCAATCAAATTTTGTGTAACCAAAAACACGATTCACATCATCAGTAAATGGATTTTTGTTAATCGTCCAATATGGATTATCGTAACCAGTTCCAGAACGATAATTTCTTTGTGATCCGTCTGGATTAATATAAGCCGACTGGTCAGTTGGATCATCTACTCCATTTGAGTTATCGAATGAAGGTGGGGTGCGAAGTAGACCAAGCATAAGTCCCGAAGTATTCGAGCCTTGCTGGATACGGTAACCTCCTGAATTTGTGTATGCTAAAGACGCCGTCGCCTTAAGATTAGTTGCGATCTGACCTGAACCCGTAAGACGGATAGTTGTACGCTCAAAGGTGTTCAAAGGTACGATCCCCTGATCCTGAAGATTTGCAATTGAGAGGTAATATGAACTTTTCTTACCACCGCCACTAAGAGTTAAAGAGTTGTTCAATCTCCTACCTCTCTGAAGAAACGAAGTATTATCATATGGCTGAACACCCCAAGGACCAACTACTGCTGCAGAATCGCTTGTAATTACGCCGTTAGCATCATAACCTAAGTTAGTTAATGCTGGTCCCCAAGAAAAACCGCTTGTTGTTCCACCTCCGTACGAAACTAAACCTTGGCCATATTCGTTTTGCAATTCAGGAAGTTTGTTTACTTGGGTGATTTCCATCGTTGAATTTAAGGACACTTTAAAGTCTTGCCCATAAGAACCTTTTTTCGTGGTAATTAGAATCACACCATTTGCACCACGAGTCCCATACAAAGCTGCTGCTGCACCACCTTTAAGTACAGAAATTGTTTCTATATCATCGGGATTAATATCAATCGCACGGTTCGAGTTAGCGACACCATCGCGTAGATCCGATGTAGCTATTTGAGAGTTATCAATGGGTACTCCATCAACTACCATCAGTGGCTGGTTATCATTTGCTGTAAATGTTGCATTACCACGAATTTTGATGTAAGAGGCGGCGCCTGAGGCACCTGATGAGTTCGTGACTTGGACACCACTCACTTTTCCGGAAATACCACTCACAATATTTGTCTCACCGGACTCCTTGATTGCGGCTCCTTTGACTTCTTCTACACCAAAACCAAGTGCCTTCTTCTGTCTAGTAATACCACCTGCGGTTACAACTACTTCATCCAAACGATTAGATGACGACTTCAAGGAGACTCGAATAAAATCAGAACTCGCCTTGATTTCAGTCGTTTCCATCCCCATGGAAGTAAAAACTAAGGTAGACCCCACATTTGCATTGATAGTGAATTTACCATTAAAGTCAGTCAAGGTTGCGCTGGAAGCGTCCTTGATTGACACCGCTACTCCCGGTAGCGGCTCTCCTGTGGTAGCATCACTTACTATTCCTGAAACCGATTGCGCAAACGCAAAGTTCACAGAGAGTACCAAGATGAATACTGACCACAATGACATTTTGTTTTTCATTGTACCTGTTTTTATGTTAAACGTATGTTAAGCAATGCTAAATTCTATCATTTTGAATTGAGATGCAAGAACGTTTTGAATTATTTGCACTTATAAAGAGATATTTTTAGCTACGACACAAAAAAAGGTCGGTTCTGCATCGATATTCTCAACAGCGTTAACTCGTTCAAATTCAACGAGTAGAACTCAGCAATAAAGGGCATTAGCGCCCTTAATTACTGGTATAGCGAATGCTTACAGTAGACGGCTTGAGGGCAGGAATTCCGTCTGTTTAGACGCTAGATTTCCTTAGTAGTCTCATTTTGAGACAATGAGAGGACGGCAATTAGTGCAGTGAAACCCCAAAAAGGTGCACTGGCCTTGTCCATATCGAGGAAATTATTGAGAAATCCATGGAGGTAATATGTGATCAAACCTAAAAAAGCTGTTCGGAGCAGACCCTTTGAGCGAGGATCCGTCAAACGCTGATAGGCACGGATGGAAGTTGTTACGACCGTGAGTAGGATGCCGAGGAAGGTCAGCAGGCCTAAAGTACCCGATTCTGCAAGGGGACTGAGGTATTCGCTATGGGCGTTTCCGCGATTTCCGGCGTTGGTGGAAATGATGGTTTTCTCATATGGTTTTTGATACGGCGCGTAGAGGAACATATAGGTGCCGGGGCCGTGACCAAAAATGGGTTGGTCCTGATACATACGAATGGCGCACATCCAGCGGTTAATACGCTCGAGGTTGGACGCATCGGTACTCACGTTCGTCACGGAAGCGACGTGTTCGTTAAAATTGTCCGAAGAATCGGTTCGGTTACGCTCAAATTTAGAGCTGATCGTATCGAAATTTAAGGCTGCTATCAAGAGTACTACGCCGATCAGAGACCAGACCGTGGCGCGTGACATTTTGAATACGTACACCATATATACTGCCCCTGCCCCAACCAAAGAAAGCCAAGCTGCACGGGTATAACTGAGCACGGTTGCAGCGGTTAGCAAGAGTAGCAAGACACCCGCAATCGCATTGAATCCCCAAGAGGATTTGCGAAAAGTCAGGTACAACGCTGCCGGATAGAACATCGCGAGTACTGCACCGTAGGAGGTATGCTCCTTAAACAGCGGGAACATCACCCAGGTAGAGGTCTTTTTGGTAAAACCGTATTGGCTATGAATAACCATCGTGTAGAGGCACGCTATAATCAGCGGAATAAGGAACAGCCACAGAAATACCGTTCGATTGCGTTCGCTTTTCAGAAACAGGTGGCCCAGTACGAAATAGTACGGAACGATGAACCACACCCTGGTAATCCACTGCTTGATGGAAACCAGTGGAAGTTCAGAAGTCACCACTGTAAGTAGCATCCAAGCGAGATACACGTAGATGGCAATGGATATGGGGTGTGTGATCAGCCGTTTGTCGTATTCTGCAAAGAAGAAAAACTTGACCAAAGTGATGGCGGTAACCAGGACCAGCAGTGGTTCTGTGGGTAAGGAGAGCCCGGAGCCGCCCGTGAGGTCGTTTAAAGTGACACTCACAGGAGTGGCGAAAACGATGAGCCACATGGCCCAGTCCAGTCGATACATCGTAAGCCAAACGGTGAGTAGACCTACGGGAATGAAAAGGGCCTCCCACCACTCCTTCGCCACGATAACAGCGATGAGCGGTACCAGAACTGCTCCT